>Ga0209941_1000163_pt1 | contig 124340 bp, 131 predicted proteins | sample ThiBiot_300_plan_FD_183945 | JGI IMG/M metagenome (GOLD analysis project Ga0209941, IMG submission 183945) | Wastewater bioreactor microbial communities from Cape Town, South Africa - Thiocy_solids_1 (SPAdes) | ecosystem: Engineered > Bioremediation > Thiocyanate > Unclassified | place: South...
CAAATTAGTTAGATTAAATTTTGCGTTTTTAATCATCGGGATTCGGCTGGAGTGATATTTAATACATCCTAAATAAATGATTCAATTTTAAGCACAAAAAATAAACTAATACCTAATCACTCCTTCGCCATACGCGCGATTAAAACGATCAATGATTTGTTTGATTAGTTTGTTAACGTCAATTATTTGCAAATATTCAAGCAATTTGAGGGCTTGCGGTATATTCGTATTTTTATTAAAATCGTAAATACCGCTGTATATGGATTTAACAAACCATTTTAGTGTTTCACTGTCGCAATTTAAATTAAATACTTTATCTTTACGAAATTGCATTACACCTGTTCTCAATACGGTGCTGACGCTAATGGCGACATATCGATGTATCTTAATGCCGGCACCGGATGTAGGCTTAAGTGTAATCGTTTTGGGCTCATCAGGGGTGTCATTAAATATATACTTAGAGTTATATGTGAAATAACAGTATTTAAATATCTCCTTGCCGGATATATAATTTGCCAAAAATGGCATTATAAATTTAACTATAAAGTGACAACCAGGGTCCTCAGTAAGTAGCTCTTTAATATAATGTTGTTGAGTGGCGCAATTTACGCTGATTTTTTCATCGTTGGATATTAAATATACTACTTTGGTTGGATCATAAGTATTGGAAACCAATATGTATTCATCATTGGTTACTTTTAAGCAATATACTTTACCGCGCGGTTTGTAAATAGATTCTTGTGACATATACCTATTAATCTCTGGATCATCTAATTTCTGATACGCGACCTCGTATGCCCGAAGAAATACATTTTTATGGGTATCAATGCTCGATTTATCAATATACAAATCCGCTAGTGAGTCTGGATTAACAAACACATCATTTAAACCTTCTTGTAGTGGAGTTGCGGGAGATTCATCACGTGAACGTTTTATGCCGATAACGGGTATAATCGCGGCAGTAGGGCTTTGATTATTATCGACGCTATCACTATCACTCTCATAAGAACTCATAATTATGCACTTTAGTTAAACCTTTATTTTTAATACCTAGATTGATTACTAATTCAAATTTGAATTAATATGTTTGAAAAATATACGTCACTGACTTTAAATGAATCTAATCGATTTATTAAACGATGATTTGCTATTTCAAATAATGTATACAACGCCAGCTGCAATACCATACATGAAACGGATATGTATGCGTTGGTATACAATCGCCATTAAGATCATAAAATCGTATAAATCTGAACTAATACACACCCGAATGAATGTTGTTACTGATTACATGGTATATACATCAACCGATCAAAATACAATGGATGGATTCTGTGCGATCTATAAAACTAAATACATTAAGGACAAATACAGCCATGTGAGAAGTTTATATTTAGTATTATCTGAAGTATCGCAGATATGTATGAATAAACGACATGGTCAATGTATAACATTTGTAAAAGGCGACTGCGCGCGTAGTCGAATACTCTCATGGGAGTTGGGTTAAAAATGTTCCCAATAATGTAGTGATTAGTCCTACATCGCATTGTAGTCAATTACTAATAGGATCAAGGTGGACTTTAATTGGACAACACGCCAAACCGCACGTTGATGATTGTGTATACAACAACGATGATCATTGTATAAAATGTATTCAGTCGAAACTAAAAGCAAGTGTTGTGGGTCTTTGGAAATTAGTTTTAAGTCTCAAATACTAATTATTTTTTGATTTAAAATGACAAAGTTGAATTTAGTATAGTTTTGGTATTAGTATAGACAATGGCCGATAAGATATTGTTTTACAGCACAGTTGGTGAATTTGGTTGTTTTAGCAACTTTTCACGTCACAACTTCGAAATTAATGGTGTCCTATGGCCAACATCTGAGCACTTCTTTCAAGCAATGAAAACCAATGACGTCACCAAACAGGAGGCCATCAGGGCCGCGAAAACGCCCGCGGAAGCAGCGCGTATGGGTCGTGATCGCGCATTAGGTTTAAGACCCGATTGGGAGGATATAAAGGAAGAAGTAATGATGACTGCGTTGAGGGCAAAGTTTACTTCAAATGAAGCCATTAAGCGCATATTATTAAATACCAACGATCGTGAAATAGTAGAGCATACCAACAAAGATGCTTATTGGGGCGATGGTGGTAATGGCACCGGTAGAAATCGTCTAGGCGCGCTCCTAATGGCATTAAGAGGTGAATTTCGCGACCAACAACTACGTTTGGCAGAATTAATGGCTGCAAAAAATAATGAATTTTGATATTTGTAGTCAATAACTAAACTAATAAGTTTTCAATTTGAGTTTTTTGCATTTTTTCAATGCAATCGTCAATAACATCACGATATAGTAATACTTCATAAGGATCTAATTTGTGAGCATTGATAGCACAAGCATAAGCTTGCTCTGTTGTCATGCCGACACGTTTGTTTTCGCATGCGGTGGTATACACGTCCGGATATTTAGTGTTGATGTAAAGTTCATTCTCTCGATGAGTTGCCGCGCGAGAATAGGCGATAGGGTCCGTTGTAGTATACACATTCACTTCACGCGCGTAACCTCCAAGCGTGTATATTGAGTGAGTTGGTTTAGTTACTACACCGGTGATATTTTTAAACAATGCACTGGCACGGTCGGGATCATACAACAAACTAATGTCAACGTCTGATACTTTACAAACATCCTCTAAAGCGCCACTTGCAAGCAGTAATGTTAGATGTGGGTAATCGTTACAAACTTCATTAAACACCGTTTCAACACTTGGTAGGGACATTGGTGGGATAAATGGGACAATTCTCTCAACTACTACGGTTAATTGTTCCATTGTATACAACAATCCACAATTTACAAGATACATAAAAAACAACAAATTCATTTTTTGACCTCGCATGGTGTCACACAAACTACATAAATCTGATAGCGATTAATGGTTCCAAGTCCAATAAATCATCCATTATAATTGGCGTGAGTCGGCATACATCGGCAGCAAAGTTATCTAATTGGTTAAATAAAGCAATCTTATATAATGTATCAGCGCGACCATCTAGGCTGAAATAGCAACTATATTGTTCCCCAAAATAAGTTTCCTCGGTGTCGGAGTGTGACCATGAGATATTTAAATGGCGATAATTGATAACTGCGTCATTGTCAAATCCACCAAGATCAATGATAGCATCCAATAAATACCAACATGCTGATCCATTCCCGAATAAATATACACTACAATTCCATGAATTGATGTTTACAGTAATGTCTTTTGCAATTATATATCCATATTTACCATAAGTTAATCTACGTGCTTGTTTTATGATTGGATTTATGTAATTAGTAAATATAGCAATGCATTTACTACAATAAAGTGCCATTGGTTGGAGTTTGGGCGTGTTACAACAATAACAACGTGATATCAGGGTATCCATTTAGACATTTACCTAAATCAAAAAAAAATCAAATTTAACACATAAACATTTTATTTAAATACAGTATTGGATTTTTATCAATAATATGATTAAATATATGATCCGGTAAAATGTCTAATTGCGGCGTATAGTTAATAATATCGATGCATTTATCATACAAACTTGGTATTTTACGGGTTTGTAAGTATATTGTAATACACAGTTCTGATCTTACGATATCGGTAATAATTATATATTGTGAGTTGTGTATTATTGTATCACCAATAGATCTGATACCAAGTAAACGAATTATTTGCTTTAATGACATAATTAAGTTATCATCTATTATATCCTTGTCGACAGCATAGTCGTCTAATGTTGTATCGAGATTAGTGATTGTAATTTGATTAAGATACGAATAATAAATCATTTCTACTGCATATTTGGATGTTTGATGTTTCCTATTTCCCGTTATTTTGTCCGCCATAGTCCTCACATAACTGTTGACGGCCTGTGCGCAGTCAACACAACACACAATATTTTTGTCTATTGGTGGTATTTGATGATTTATTAACAATGTAAATGTATCACCACAGCAAGAACAAACTAATTCTAACGATGACATTGATGTATGATTATACAGATCTGTTATTAAGATTCAACTTTTTTTACTTAAACTAACCATGTAATATCAGGGATATTAATTAACTCGCGTTCAAAGTCGTAATTTGGAGTTTCGCAATTACCTACGCGCACAAATATGGCGCCAAGTTGCCGACTAAACGCGTAATCAGTGGCACTATCGCCTACATAAATGTCGATTGGTGTGTCTGGAATCATCCATTTTGATGGTTTACCAACCAATTCAACGTTACCCAACGGCCGGAAAATGTCCACAAAAGTGGCCAAATCAGGCATCGGTGTGTCGCCTGTGCATGATGTTTCACTGCAACCATCAAATGTGCACCAACGAGACGAATCACTGTATGCTAGAGTATACCCATCGGCTAATAGTTTGCTATAGGCGGTTATATTTTCTAGCTTAAGATCAATGCTTGATACGAAAAATACCTTTGGTGATATTTGTTGAAGTTTCGCAAATCCATATGCAGGCGTAATGATATGTTTAGATAAAACATTCATGCCGTTGAGATTGAGGTAATTTTGCAACTCATCTACATCCAGGTTGTTGTTTGTAATTATAAATGGCGCTTTTGTCATCATACAATTTAAATCTTGAAGTTTATACCAATTGTCGTTTTTGGCATTGGTTCGTAATGTCCCATCGAGATCGAAACCGACTTGAGATGTTCTAATAAGATGCTTCAAATTAATCATGCGGCAAATCCCAATAACATCACGTGTGATTTTTTCATCACCTATTGTAATCCTGATACAACCAGGCAACTCACTATCTTTGTTGCGTATAAATACACCTTGTTGCGCAAACAACGCGCATGTAAGTTTGGGATCTGATGACTTGATCATAAAGAAATTACCATGTTGGATACTATACCCCGTAATTAAACAATCAGGTGCAATAATTTTATCCAATTGTAAACCTAACCATGTTTTAATATCGCGAACGCGTCGGCATATATTAATGTAAAAATCTAAATTTTCCAATACTGTTTTGGCGGCACGTATCGCCAAATCGGTTACGTTTTTGTCATTGTGTAATACGCGTAATGTGCCTATATTAGAAATATGCGTTGTTAGATATCCAATTCGCAACCCCGCTAACCCAAAGGTTTTTGAAAATGTTCTAGTAACAGTGATATTTTTATAACCTTTGGCGATTAAACTTATACCTGTTTCACCAGTTCCAAATTCAAAATAAGCCTCATCGAGTATAAACATAGTGGTAGGGTATTGCTGTAATAAAATCTCCAAACGTGATAACTCAAAGCAATATCCAATCGGAATATTTGGTGAAGAAATGTAAACAAGATCATGAGTATGTGCTGATTTTTCCATTATGGCTTCGAGTTGTTCAATTTGACAATGTGTAATTGATGCTTTATACATACTATTTACAAATGAAATAAAATGAGGATATGTGGGTGTTGGCACAAGCACATGGCTTGTCGGCGTAATGTATGCTTCAGCTAGCAACTTAAGCGCATTATCACTACCATTAGTAATAATAATAGAGTCCGGGTTGGCGCCGCTGTATGCTGAGATGAGTTTAATTAAATCACGATAATTATCGTCATGATATGGATATACATGTGGAGAGGATACTTTCAATACCGATTCTAATTGCGGGCAATGACCAAAGAAATTCTCAATAACATCAAGTTTATATACATATTCGGGATTATAAGGTAAAGTATATTGTTCACCGTGTATAATATTGGCATTTACCTTGATACCGTTTAAGGTGGGTGGAGTGGGGGCCTTTGCCATTAATAAATGTTGCAATTTATATCGCGGAAGATATAGGTGATATTATTAACGATATAAAGTTTTATATAGCGACACGATGATATCGAAGAATGCGCAATACGTAATTGCTATAATATTATACATTATCGCATATGTATATAGCTTGATTGTAGCCGTTGATGTAAAACAATGCACAAAGGATATTTGTGGTGATATTAATAACCTACATGAATCGTGTATTATAGCTAGTAATTCGTGGACACGCCCACTTACGCAATTTAGAGGCGATTGTTATTATATTGGTGCCGATCCAGAAACCAACGCAAAAACGAAACAAGGCGATTGTTTGGTTACCTTTTGGGGTATGTCGCACTTTTTATTGTATTTTGCATTGGGTTTATTCACCCCAGGCTTGTTTAAGGAAACATTTGCCATTGGAGTTGCGTTTGAAATATACGAATATTGGCAATATAGCTGCCACGATGCATTTGATATAGTTTTAAATACCGCAGGATGGGCCGCAGGCTGGGGATTCGGCAAATTATTAGAAAAGTTAAATGGAGTAAAGTAAAATGGTAAAAAATAAACGCGTTTATTTTGATATTGACTTAACAAACAAATCCAATAATGTTGCTTTGGTTTCCACTAATAGAAAATCCAATAAATGCAAAGCCGCAAGGTTATCTACCGTGTCATCAAATACAAATACACCGGTGTAGGTTTGCTCAATGAACCACTTTATGGTCGCACTGTCGGCGTCTAAAGTTAACTCATCTTGGGGTTTAAAGTTCTCATCGAGTATTATTTTAGGCAAGTATCCACCGGTGCTAACAGCAACATGCTTATGTATAGTGAAGATTTCACCTTCGCGACTTTTAAGTATTATTTCCCGACCAAGTGGTATATCAGGATTAAATGAATATTTTGAATATACATAAGTAAAATTGGAATAAGAATTAAACAAATCAACGGTATGTTTGGCTAATAGTGGTTCTAGGAATAGTTTATAGAATTTAGCTTTGTTGGATTCATACATTTTCACCATTATACTCTTAATCAAATCTTTTTCGTAGGTATCTTTAATACCATTGAAAAATGGATCTTTACTGTAATTTTCAATAATTAAACACAGATTCTCATTTTTTGATGGGATATACCAATTGAATTTATCAAATTTAAAAATGTATGGGTCCTCATCATGCCTTCTAAATTTGTATTCAGCTAAGTCTTCATCCTTTGCGCCCTCAAAGACAACCTTACGGGCTCGTTTCAAGATATTGTTTTCGATAGATTTCATGTAAAGTTCTACCAACTGTTTAAAATCCCATTTACCCATCACAGTAGCCATTTTAAACAAGTTTAACAATCGTAAGATATGTTAAATTATTCTACAATTCAAATTTCAAAAAATTAACCAGGGTGACCCATTGGGAATAATTCGCGAACTACTAAAGGTTTAGCAATTGCCGACTTGAAACGCTTGTTGTCATTAATGTCATCATTATCATTGTTGTTGTTTTCACGCTTACGTTTTGCTTCCCTATGTTCAATTTTAATTGATAAACAGTTAGTATAAGATTGCATTTTGAGCCGGTATATGAGTTGATATATGTGAGATTTAGAATGAATGATTTATAGATACACTATTATACACACAATATTCAATTTTTATTTGCTTCGCAAATGTCGGGCTCCACGTGTTTGCTTTGTTCGGCGTGGCCTACGGCCTAACGCCTCACCGCAAGCCCCGCGTCTCCCTCCGTATTTAAGGTAACTTCAGCTAACATAAGTCGGCTTAATATATACTGTAATACGGAGGGAGACGCGGGGCTTGCGGTGAGGCGTTAGGCCGTAGGCCACGCCGAACAAAGCAAACACGTGGAGCCCGACATTTGCGAAGCAAATAAAAATTGAATATTGTGTGTATAATAGTGTTTGTAAATTCTGTAGTATACCTGTAAATACTATTTGTATATGTAAAATGACCGGTAAACCAATAAGGAAGCAATTTAAATTAAACGGAGAAAGAGCCGAAGATGCCGACATTAAAGCATGGGGTGATGCCAATCCATTTGATCCTAAATATAAACTTATGCGTAAGATACGTTGGTTAAAGATCAAGAAAATCGCAACACGTGAAAGTTTGGCAGCTCAATGTTGTGTTCAACATCATTATATATTTAACTTTGCACGAAATCTAAATAAAACAGCCATTCATGTAAGGGAATTCATTGAACGAGTTGAGCCCGTGGTTAATTGGTTAGTTATTGAAAATAAAACCAAAGTGTATGATATTGAAAACACACGTAGTTATATGCAAGGCAAGGATGATTATTACGCCCCATTTGCAAATATTATAGATCTTTATGAGGAAATGAGTGTCATGGGATGTGTTGTTAGACCACCTCGCACACCTTATATCAACTATCTTACCTCGCCTACTACCAACCCTGTGAAATTGGTTTACCCGGAGTTACCCGTTGGCGGTAGAAGAATGCGCAAGGCTCGCATTGAGGAAATTAAAAAGCAAGCTAATGCGCCCGCGCCGCCAAAGTTTGGCAATATCCAGTTGGAAGTTGTGCATGATCCTAATTACGTTAATTATTCTAATGATTCTAATGATTCTAATGAAGATAGTTTTGATGAATCACCGCCTCAACCACCTTATATGAGCCTAAATATCGGTGAGTTTGATATCAATCCACAAGATGACATGTGTGGTGTTGCAATGACGGTTCAATCGGTGATAGCTGCCGCATTTGCGCGAATGGGATGGCACAACACAGTTGGTATTAAGGTAAAATTGGAATACACGACATTAGTTGTGCCTTTGCAACAAGTGCCTTTGCAACAAGTGCCTTTGCAACCTCCACTAGGTTCAATCTCAAATCCAGTGGTTATCACTTTTGATGATGTAGCGACGGTGGAAACTGATGAATCCTTTGAATCGGTCGTTGGTGATTCGTATGAACCCGATGAATGCGTATTTAACCCATTTGATGATTTTGATATTAACGAAATATTGTGTGACTTCACAAATGAAATGTAGATTAGATGTTTAATATGTGAATAAATGAAAAAAATTGTAGATTAGTGTAGATTAGTGTATAGATTGTAGATTAGATGTTTAATATGTGAATAAATGAAAGAGATTGTAGATTAAGATTAGTGTAGATTAGTTTTATTTTTTGATACTCTATACTAGAGGCGTAGTAACCAGAGTAGATAAAATTGAATATCGTGGAATTATATGTATTACTAACAAATATTATTAATTACACAGGCTATAATATGTCTATGATCACTATTGTATTAATCGCAGCTTTGGCTGTTAGTGTTAACGCTCAAATCTATACCAATTGCTTGAACGCGACTAAAGGCGGCGCAGAGTGTGATAATGATTACCAATGCGGAGGCGCTATTGCTGGCGCTTGCGTTGAAGGTATTTGTGTTTGCACAGAAGGCTACTTTGCCGCCGATTGCACCTACAAAGCTCGAGACTCGTATAATCTGGGTATTTGGGGATTATTCTTGCTAATTGGCGTGGGCGGAACGAGCGCCTTGGCAGCTGGGAATCTTGCCTGGGGTATTCCACAACTTGTATTGACAGTTGCACCTTGGGTTGCCGGTTGGGTGCTATGCTGCTGCGGAAACAGAATGGGTAGTTTAATTCAATTAGTTCATGGTGCATTCTTCATATGGTCACTCGCTACAACTATTATCTATGGTATCCAATCGACTGACTGGTCATTCTGCGATGGTAATGGATATCCCATTACACCAACTCACTCTACTTAATATTGCTATTTAAATTAGGTAGTTTTATTTTTTTGATATAAAATTTGAAAACATTAACTTATAGATCAAAAAATGAATGTTATTGAGCATGCACTTGCTACTAAATTAGTGGCTTTATCTTTATATAAAAATAATATTGTCGAATATGGCGGTGAGATAAAAGATGGCAAATTAGTCAAATACGGTGGTATGGATTGTTTGTTGTCCTCCCATAACATCAATAGCGAGATTGAATTGTGGTGGCGATGCAAAAACTATCCTGATCACGTATATCATTATCATAGAATGAGTATTAAGGATAAAATCAATACGTATGGGCAAGGATGTAATAAATGCCGTAGATTGGTAGTAGTCAATGGTAAGTTTTCATCTGTTGAAGAAGTTCGAGCTCTCTGGAATTGGGAGAAAAATACGATAACACCTGATAAGTTAGCCAAGTTTAATAAACAAAAACATCATTTTATATGTAATTTAGGACACGAATTTGAGAGATCTTGCGATAAATTTATGATTGGACAAAGGTGTTCATATTGTTCTGGGCAAAAACCTTTAGCAGGATTTAATACATTCGATATGGTGCCTGATGCATCACAATGGTGGGATTATGAAGAAAATGATAAAATTGGTATAAAGATTGATAATATAACGCAAAGAGCGGATAAATCTGTTCATTTCAAGTGTCCTATAGGACATAAATACATATCAAAATGTCATGAATTTACTAATGGTAAAAGATGCAATGCGTGCTACAGAGAAAGAATACCTGTTGCTGATAGTTCTATGGAAAATGTAAAAGATGCATCTCAATGGTGGGATTATGAAAAAAATAATGAATTAGGATATTTAATAAGAAATACATTTGAGAAAGCTAGTTATAAAGTATATTTTAAATGTCCATTAGGTCATAGCTTTGAAGCACGTTGTTGGGAGTTCACACAAGGTAATAGATGCCCAATTTGTAGCGGACATAGACCCTTGGCGGGATTTAATACATTTGATATGTTGCCTGATGCATCACAATGGTGGGATTATGAAGAAAATGATAAAATTGGTATTAGGATCACAGACTGCACAAAAGGCACCACCAAAAGAGTAAATTTTAAATGTCCAAAAGGTCATAAATTTGTAACTAAATGTAGTAAATTCTCGGAAGGGAACAGATGCCCCGTGTGCGCCGGTAGAAAGTTAATATCCGGCGTTAATACTTTCTGCACTGTGATCGACGCCTTACAATGGTGGGATTATGAAGAAAATGATAAACAAGGGATTGAGATAAATAAACTCGCTAAATCAGCTTCTACGCGAGTTTATTTTAAATGTCCAAAAGGTCATAAGTTTGCTACTAAATGTTCTCATTTCACGAGTGGATCTAGATGTAAAATTTGTAGTTTGGTGGGATATTCAGCTATTTCTATAGAATATTTAGAACATATTGCTAAAAAATATAATTTACATATACAACATGGTGCTAATATTGGTGAATTTGATATTCCGGGCACTAACTATAAAGCCGATGGTTATGTTAAAATTAATAATGTTGAGATAATTGTTGAATTCCACGGTGAGCTATTTCATGGATTTAGAGGATTACAACGTCAAAATGAAATTAGCCCATTTAATAAAAAGAAAACATTTGGTCAACTATACGCAGATACAGTTAAAAAAGAAAACAAAATACGTGAATTAGGTTATAAATTAGTCGTGATATGGGAAGACGATTATAAGAAAGATCGTGAGAAGTATATTAATGGTGACTTTACTATAAACGAAATAGAAAAAGCATTGAGCGGTAACTTTTAATCATTTAATTATTTAGGTGATTTAAATCACACATTAGTAGATAGTTTTATTTTTTGAAAATTGAATCTCGGAGTATTCAAACATATCATAACATAATATCATAAATACAATGACCTTGACATCCAAATATCAATTTCCCATTGTTTATTACGCATTTACGTGTATTTTAATGGTTGTGTTAGGTATGACTGGCTTTATCACATTGGTTAATTCAATAAGCTCCAAGTCGCACCAACGCCCTAATATAGGTATTGAAATGTGTGATGTTGTCGGTATTGACATGTGCACGGAGTCAAAACAAGGCTACATAATAGTAAGAACAAATCGTTATACGGTTAAAAAAGATAAATTAATGGATGAATTGATAACCGTTAGAACATCCAATTATACTTGCGATACTATCAACAACAATAGTGTTTTACGAGGCATAGTATGTGATGATTCCAACCCGGACATAGTTATCAGTAAGTTAATATTAGATTATGAATTATCATACAAAGGCGAAGTCATGGGCTTTCTTAATATAATGGTTTACCTATCGATCCTTATGTTATTTGCGACAGGATTTAGTATTTACGGTCTTATTAATATGGATAATACACACAAAATGATTGTAAACGCGCCACAATTAACTAATACTCCCGATGTCTTGACACCGATAAATATTTAATTTTTTGCGCAAAAAATAAACTATTTAACTAACTTAACTAACTTAACTAACTTAACTAACTTAACTACTAAACTACAACATTTCATAACTAGATTTTAGGGTTCTGATATCATAAGTGTCGTTGTAGTGTTCTATCGGGGTCTTGAAGCCCATTACAAACAACAACATGGCGGCAATAATGGTTACAGCGGCTCCTATGTAGTTTAATGTCGGTGCCTCAAACATGGTGTTTTTTAGCCGCATCACTCTTGCGGGAATAATACGCTCATTGTCGACAAAGGTCGAATTTTCTCTTGGATCACAAGCAAGTGATTGTTGTACTTTAGGATAACGTTCGATTTGATGGCAAACATAACCTTTAACGTCCATCATGACATATTGTATCGTAAATTTATTGCCTTGTGTAACAGCGCGATTAATTGTTAATTCAGTAACACCATCATGTTCCCAACAACCTCTTAAGGCCGTTAATTTGCACATTTCAGGTAATGCAACGCCGCCATAATGTTGCTCATCCCACGTGGCAATGATTTGCATTATACTTGTTATCGCAATTGTGATTGCAACCAAATACATGAACATGACAAGTAAGGTATTTGCGCGATTAATTGTTTTGGTCATTATGTGGGTTTTCAAAGTAATCTAAATAATGTGTATGGGAATATGTGGTCAATATATACACCATCGAAATTCATTTTTTAAATTGCTTCGCAATTCTCGTACTCCACGCGTTTTGCTCGCTACGCTCACATTACTTTGCAATGACCGCTTCGCGGTCAAAGCCTCGCGTCGCCCTCGGTATTTAAACTAACACCCGCTTACATAAGGTAACATAAGTCAGCTAAAATGCATCACCCAGTCATCAAAAAATATGGAGGGCGACGCGAGGCTTTGACCGCGAAGCGGTCATTGCAAAGTAATGTGAGCGTAGCGAGCAAAACGCGTGGAGTACGACAATTTGTGGAGAGGAGCAACGCGACTCACACACAAATTAAAGAACCGTGATTTCAGACATGTCCATGGAGTTTATTTTCAAATACTTTACAGCATCTGAAAAGTCACTACTTCCGGACAGTTTCTTGAGATGTTGCATGGATGTTTTTTGATCTTCGGACAACATCCATTTTTCCTTTAAAAGTTGCGTGTAGGCCGCAAACTGTAAGCTAGGGACAAATGGTGTAATTGAAAGCACAATCGTAGTTTCAACTTCACGCCAATCCATATTATCTTCTTCGCGATCGATTGGTTCAGAATCAGTGTAATAATTTTCCATTTTGCATCTGTAATAGATTGTGTTATCGCAGTAATCGAGACAACTGCGAACGATATTGCGGTCAAATCGTCGCCATTTGTTGAATCCTAGAGCTCCAGTGATAGTTTTAATATTTCTATTGATGTGTTCAACATCGGAAATGAAAACTATTTTGACATGGGTTGCATTAAAATCAACATTTAGTCCAAGTTTTGTCACTAAATCCATACAAATCATGTCCATGGCATAAGTGACACCTTTAGGGTCTTCACAATAGGCGCGAGGCGGCATAACACCTTCATCATCCGATTCGAGGTCATTGAAATTTATAGGAGTTATTTCAGCGTCATCCCAGTAGTTCTCGCTATTTGTTTGCTCAAATATGTAATCATCAAGGCGACGATTCGCGACGGGGTAGTTTCCATTTTGAAGATGACCGGCAGCGCTCAAAGCAAACAACAGGTCAATATCAGTGATCGATTCGATGGTGTCTAATTGAACGACAACATAAGCTTCGTTAACAACAACAGTAACAGACATGTTTATAGTAGTTTAGTAGGGTAATTGAGTAAGTAGTTATATAGGTAAATAACGGTATAGTTATTTGAAATACACTTTAGAGACCGGAAATTCATTTTTTTAATTTGTGGTGGCTTGTTGGGCAAAGCCCAACATTGCGAAGTAATGGTCGGCTACGCCTTCCTTCGCCCACAAATACTCGGTCTCTACGTGTTTGCTTTGTTCGGCTTAGGCCTACGGCCACGCCTCACCGCATTACTTTGCAATGTTGGGCAAAGCCCAACAAGCCCCGTGTAAAGGGCGGGCCACTCGGCCCTGCCCAACGCCCTCCGTATTCTAGTATGCACCCGCTTACTTAAGGCGGCATACGTCGGCTAAAAGCCACCTAAAAGTTACCATTTATGTATCAAAAAAAATATACTTTAATATCGAGGTTGACGCGAGGCTTTATGAGGCGAAGCCGAGTAAAACGCGTGGAGACCGAGAATCACGAAGTGATTAACGTAGAGACCGAGTATTTGTGGGGTGAGTAAAACGAGTCTCCACAAATTCACTTCATGAGACTATCAAGGAGATTACGACGTTCTAAAGCGGCCTCGTAGAATTCGCGTTGTAGTTTAATACAAGCTTCTTGTTTGTCAACTAATTTCTGAAATATCTGTAGACGATTTGCCGTTTTTTCATCGATCGCTGGAGTAGTTTTCTCAGTGGGTGCCATAGGTGACACTTTAGGTGCTGGATTAGGCGCCACTCTAGGTGCTAGTTTAGGTGCAAGTTTAAGAGATGTTTTTCTGGTAACGATAATGCGGTCTGTAGTATCTTGTTTTGGCGCGGTAGTATGCTTTTGCACCATATCTAACTTTTGTTTTTTGTTTGATTTGGTGGACTCAGCGACATTGTTTGTATACTCTAAAGGTTGATTTAAATCAATGTTGTCATCGTCCCCTGAGTCGGTATTAGATTTGCTTGTGTCATCATTTGAATCTTCACTTGAAGATTCGCCAGAAATGTCACTAACATCACTATTGTCACTAATATCGCTATTGTCACTAACATCACAAAGCTCACTATCCAAAGTATCACGCTTAGTAATACGTTTAATTTCAAGTTGGCGACTAACGGGTATGTAAAGTCGAATAGGTGATAATTTTTTAATCGGCTCGGGTATATTAACTTCAATAGTGGGTAATGTAGCAGCATACTTTGTAATCTTGATCGTGTGACTAGATCTATTGAATATTTCAACGATATTAGATACATAAGTTGATTTTCGGCCTTTGTTGATGAACTCAACGTTATCAATAAGCAATTTAAATGCCGATTCAATCGATATAAATATGGTTCTGCGATCAACGTTGGGGCTACTTACACCTAATGCTTCAGCGGAGTGTGTGGTTGTATCCTTAGGCGTATATCTCGACGCTATATATTTTGATTTACCGGTTAGTGCCAAAATCTGACACCTAGCCACGTATTTTTTGTCGCCCAACTGCACACATAATATGTCAATATTACGTATTTTGAAGCTTTTCTTGACCGGGTTGGCGACATCAAGTTGAGTCGGTGATTTACTAGGTAAATATTGACGAATTACCGGTGTAATAGTTTGAATCTGCTGACCACTATTGACAAACGGCCGATTCACAAATATTGTCCCAACCGGACGATTATTTAACGATAATTTTACCTGGTTGTTCATTATAACTGTTGTTGTAAAGAGTAAATATTATCACTTATATGGTTCGTATTGTAAATTCATTTTTTGATTTGTGGTGGCTTGGTCGGCTACGCCTCCCTCCGCCTCACAAATACTCGGTCTCCACGCGTTTGACTCGCTACGCTCATCAAGCCTCGCGTCACCCTCGATATTTTAGCACATTATTCCTTGACTCATGTTGGCTGAAGTTACCTTAAGTATCGAGGGTGACGCGAGGCTTGATGAGCGTAGCGAGTCAAACACGTGGAGACCGAGTATTTGTGAGGCGAAGGAAGGCGTAGCCGACCAAGCAACCACAAATCAAAAAAATGAATTACAGAGTATGTGTATATTAGTTAGGTTGTTGGTGTGGTAAAGGATTAAACATGATTAAATCGGTGGAAAATGCTTATAATGGCCATTATCATATCCGGTTATTTTCAATGCGTGTATTGGCAATAGTTTGTGATAAAACTATATTTATCCCAGCTGGTGTATTTAAAGCACTTGTTGGTCTAAAAGTTAACGATTTCTACCAATCACCTCGACCCATCGAGATTATGCCTGTGCTGAAATTAGTGGAAAAATACAGAATAAGGGACATTGTGCATTCTGTGACTAAATTCATGCCTTTGGAGGTTGCACTTAGGGAAATGTTTTACAACAAATCGGCATATTTAAACAATATGGATAGTATCCGCGAAACCTTTAAACTCAATGGTTTATTACATGAATTATATGCAATAGCAAGAAAGTGTCAAACTGAATTGATATTTAAGATGCCTGATGATATCAAGGATTTGCCACCTTTATATACTCGTGATGGTAAACCTTATATCCACTTGGAGCAAACACAGAAGTTGCCAAGACCATCAACACCCACGCCACCACCCACATCCACTCCTATTTATCACAATGAAAACGTAACAGAAACTATTACGCGAGTTTCAAATATCCAGGTTGGCCACGTTAAGCAAGTGTTGAGTGTGCCTATGCCTACAAACAAGTCATCAGTTGATGCAACAACATTCAAGACTGAGCCAACAACAAACAACACTAATGAGAACTTTATAGTGGGCGAGAATAACCCATTCAAGGACAACATTAACGGCACAAAACGCCAACGTGATGAAACTGATGATGACGATACAGACGACGATATACCACACTCCAAGCGTCAAAAAATAAACAGCATTGATGCCAAAATTGTTATTGCGCAGTTGGAAAGTCAACTTGCGACAGCTTTACTTGGACTACAAAAACTAAAACAATTAATTAATGAATAATCCATCCTACAATCACACCTTACGTTGAATCTTTGTTAATATTTTTTTGGATGTTGTTTTTTGAATCAACGGTTGTTCGGTCGAACAAAGCTGGATATGATAATCATAAACGGGAGTTTCTACATCATCTATAACGGCAAATACATTCACTGATGTTATATTTAAATCTTCATGTAGCACCATGGAAGTTGGATTAATTAGTGTATACGGAGTGATGGTTTCACCAGTTTCACTTTCATTATTTACAGTTAAACCTGCTGTAAAAATGTAAATAACTTTACTCGACAAAACACCATTGGTGAATTTACCGCTTATTAGTCTAATGATAACTTTGGATGCTTTATTGAATGTGGGGTTAGGGTAAACACTTGTTAACGTAATTGGGCTATGTGCGGCCTTTAATGGCGACGTTATGGCTACTCCATCGGCATCGCAAATTGGCTCAGCATCAATATAATATATAACATAATTGCTGATTCTATGTTCTACAACGCTAAAATCCATTTTGTTTAAAAGTGTGTAATATATATCCAAAGAACACTTTATTTAACAAAAAATTAGGTTTTATCTTTGCGTTCTATTTTGCAACCCATCATACTCGCAAATCGGGTAATTATTCTTTCCTTACACTCTATCTGCAAATAATCATAAATTGGAATTAAATCCTGTTCTGAGTATGATCTGATCACTTGGCTATAGAAACTTTCGCGGAATTTTAACATCAACTCGCTGTTAAATGGAAACCCTGGATAGGCGTCTGGAGACGGTATAATGTCCTCATTATAACATTTCATCATTGGACTATGTAAACACAATAATGCCTTATGAAACATCACTTTGACACCATCTGAGCATTCAATGGCAAAATCAAAATAGCAATGAGGTGGATTTGCCTCGACTTCATGCGCCAGCAATTTACGGTAATTATCGCCTGATAATCTCACATTCTCTTCATTCGTTATATACACAAGGTCTTCAAATGTGATTCTTTTTAGCAACATAAACAATACTAATTTATTACATTCTGGTGCATTATTTGATAATATCAAATCTATAATTTCTTTTTTCTTCATTTGGCGTAATTTTAGCCAAGTTGTCGTATCTTTATATTCCACTATAAACACCTCGTTTCCTTCCGAGTCATACATGGGTGTATATTCTCGAGTTAACATTACCCGGCAAATGCCTGTTTTATTGGGAAATGGCTCAATATTAAATTCAATGTATGAATCATTGATGGTGAATTGCGGCAAGCCTATTCTATCACTACGCACACGTTTAAATACATTAATACACTCATCCAAAATATTATCACTTGAAGGGTAATATTTAGCATACACTTCGCGTAATTTAGGTATATTTATACTGTATAATTTAATCTCAGATTGTGTCAAAGTAGTAAAAATCTCCATATTGATTGTTATTAACTAATATTACCCCGATATATAATTCAAATTTGTCAAAAATGAATACTGTTAAATAGAATATACAAAATGCAACTATTTACACGCGGGTTATATAAGTGCACGCTAGACGTAACCAACGACACGACCGTTATTGAACTCTTTGACATGATAATGACCAAAATGTCATGGGTGTGTCGTGAGGATGTTTATATTATACATAATGGCCGCGTGTTAGATATCACTAGCGACATGACTATATCAGAAGCTAAAATTAAACAATTAGCGACCTTGGATATATGTGGCAGGTTGCGTGGTAATTGCCCTAAGTGCAACGATGTGTCGAATAGTATAACAAAAAATAATGATTAATCTACACACATCGATGTGTGTATTTTTTGACTACAGTAGTCGCCTAAATAGTCATCTCAAACACACCTTTGAGGTTGATTTCATGATTTTTAAGGGCCAACATTTCATCAAGCGTGAGCTTAACTAATTCACTGATTGAATCATATGTGACATTATCACATACACCAAATTGTGATTTATTAATGTAAAATGCTCTTGTCGCCTTTTTGGTGTTATTGGATTGGTGGGTGATCCAAAGATCCATTTCAATTTTAATCTCGTTGTCGTCAACAAAGCTGACAATTACGCCGCCAGTTGGTTTCTTTGTAACAAGAGCATGATTTTTGATTTTGCCGTTTTGATAAATTACCTGTCTGTGGTCCAGCGCCACAATGTCAGCTAATGAACCAACGATTCCGCTATCGATATATCCGTAGATATTAAATGAGTTGTCAACTCCTGCCTTTGAACCAACGCCATTGATGTTTTGATGGTAGATTGTTTTCGTATCAAGTTCATAAGTATAAACACCCGGTCGCTTGTCGTCATTGTAAGCTACTATAACTGATCGCTTACTCATTCTATACAACTGTCCAAGCGAGGTAGCGTTAGGCGACTGAACGGCGACAGTATTGTTGACTTCAGTGTTCATATTTGCAATGTTTGGTAATGTATATGGAATCTATAAATACTTGTTACTAATACCATCAAATATAGAAAATTCAATTTTGGTTTGTGCGGCTACGCTTCGCGTTACGCCTTACAAACGTCGGTCTCCACGCGTTTGACTCGCGTTGGGCCTCTGGCCCTTAACGCTCATCATTACTTTGCAATGTTGGGCTTTGCCCAACAAGCCATAAGTAGGATTTATACCGAGGGTGACACGAGGCTTGTTGGGCTTTGCCCAACATTGCAAAGTAATGATGAGCGTTAAGGGCCAGAGGCCCAACGCGAGTCAAACGCGTGGAGCCCGAGTATTTGTGGGCGAAGGACGACGTAGTCGGCCAAGCCACCACAAATCAAAAAACTGAATTTTCCATATATAATAACGTATCTATATAACGTATCTATATAACGTATCTATATAACGAATATATCAAATATAAAATGAGCATTAACTTTAAACAAACTAAACCCAGAATTATTAGAAAAAGCGTATCGGATGCTAAATTGGTTATTTACAACAAACAACCACGAGTAAATATGTATCCAAATGTGGAAGTTATTGAAGAACTTCGCAAATTCATACGTTCGGGATTGTATACTCAAAAAAGTATTGGTGAGGCTATTTTCAGACTAGCCAAACAAGAATTAGTCTGTATATGAACATGGGTAAAAGAATAAATGGGTGGGAAAAAACCACATCAGCTTTGATTTCATTTATTGCGGAGAATTACCATAAGTTAAATCAGAGGGACTTTGAATTAAACAGTATCATGACTTCTGAATTACCACCTGAATATTATCCTCACTCCACACCTATGGTGCAAAATGTTTATAAATTAAATGCTGAAATGATTGACGCGTTTACTAAACAACAAATGGAATCCAAGCCTCTGGCTCTTGCCCCAACGGAGAATACATTTGAACAAAATGTTACATATGATCAACCTATTATGGATGCTACTATGTCCACATGGTATCATGCTCAAACGACATATTCTCCATTCTCAATCCATGACACCCAAATATTTGATAATTATTAATGTTATTTTTTGATGTTTGTTAATATATTGTATATTAAGTAAAACAAAAATGTTGTTATTTGCGGAAGCAGGAATCGTGGGTTTGATGTTGGGCGTGTTATTAATGGTGATATATGCCATAATACCCATAGTATTTACAAGTGGTGTTATAGTTGCCGGAGTCGCGGGCTTTGTAGTCGGCTGTTGCGCCCATTTGATATTTGAATATACCGGCGCAAATCGTTGGTATTGTGATAATGGAAACGCATGCAAAGTATAGATTATATAATATAGTGAACTAGAAACTATCTATATAAAATGCCTAAGTCAAAGACTAAGTCAAAGACTAAGTCAAAGACTAAGTCAATTGCAATCAAGACGGATCCAAAATTATGGGAACAGAGTGTAAAAATTGCAAAAGATAAGTTTAATGGTATATATTCCGCTAGAATGTATCAACACGCTTTATATATTTACAAATCGCAAGGTGGTAAATTCAAAGGTAAAAAAAGTAAATATAATAGTATGCGTGTATGGACTGAGGAACGTTGGCGAACTAAATCTGGCAAACCGAGTGTTCATGGTAAGGACTCGACCGGCGAACGATATCTACCCGAGGGCGTATTGCGCCGATTAAGTGCCCGTGAATACGCTGCATCAAGCCGCAAAAAGCGCGCGGATAGTCGCAAGGGCTTACAATATAGTGCCGAGCCTAAAACTTTAAAGCCCAAAATAAACAAATTGATAAAATCAAATCGTAATAAACACTCGAAGAGTAAACACTCAAGAAAAAAGAAATAAATTTAAACGTTACAAAGTTATAAAGTTACAAAGTTAATATTTTTTGACGCTTTGTATCACCAGATGTTTCATTTATGTCGTCTTCACGTTTACGCTTAACGCAGATATAATTCAATGACATTTTCCAAATACTAGGTTTGGTAGGATATCTTTTTTGCAATGCAACTACTTGTAACAAAGGTGGTGGATCGGAAGTTGTGAACGCTGATATTACGGTTGTTGATTTTAGCATTGCCGATTTTACAATACTATTTGCATCGATACGTTCAAGTGCTAGAATCTCAGGTTCAGTGATCCTAATCAATGGAATTAGGCTGTATGTGCAACGTATATGCTCTAGATTAGAATTATGTGTAATTAATTCCGTAATTCGGGCTTTAGTTACACCGGGTTTTGTCATTAATGCGTTAATTACAGCATTGCATTCAATAAAAACACAATTTCGATTGGCTAATGATGGATAAGGCACAGCTCTTATATCGCTTATTTTAATTGTCTTTGTGCCGGCGGGAAATACACGTGTTGTGGAAACACTAGGCTCAATTCCCAACAACGTCATAACTAGTGCTTTTAGTAAATAATACTCATTACCACGGCGCAAGGTCATCACAGGCACACCTCTAATATCAACATATCCGCAGTTAACACTGGTAGTCATTTTGCAGTTTTGTGTATATAGTATCATATCACAATAATGATTCAATTTTAGCATATACGCGTTACAAAACTGTTTCAATACATTTGAGTAAATATTCTTCGTAGTTGCATATTTGCAAATAATCCAATAACTTAAAGCAATCATATATCCGGCCATGTGGTGCTTTTGATATATCTATAGTTATTGTGTCAGTTTCAACAGCATTATTCTCGACACTGGAAATAGCATTAGTTGTCCATTTAAATATCTCCGAGTCGAAGGGTATATCAATCTTGTTTTGCTGAGTGTTGGTTACATAATCAACAATTAATGGATATCTCACCGCAAGACAAGCCGGCAAAGCAATGCTATATTGGTCATTAGTTGTTACCATTATATCATCCTGTTGTGCAAACATCATGGGTTGATTTACAATGCTTGGTGATATACAACACATCATTTCAGGTTTGGTTGCTTTAGCAGCAACAAGCTTTAATATCAATGTGATATACGTATTAACTCCCGCTTTCCACCCGCGTCCTAAGATGATATCTTTGAATGTTTTTTGATGCAATCCACCACCTTCTGATATTAAATATAAATAATTCCCGTTCTCATCCTTAACTGGCGTATAATTGGATGGTCTTATAATAATAAAATCTTTACTACGTAAATTATGCTTAAATACTATTAATCCATTTGCTTGATATTCGCATACTGGTCTAGACACACCTGGTGTATTCGTCAAAATATCATGTATGAAGTCTGTAGGATAGTATTGACTATATATTGTAAAAAGATAATCGATATTAAAATTAGACATTCGCGCGCGAGTAAACTCATATTTGTCGGTAAAAATCTTTCTAAATATTTCCATTGTGTCGATAGTAAATGCTATTACCTGTGCTAACATATTACATATATGAGTTTAATTTAAAAAAGTTTAAAAACAACACCAATGTGATTTACGCAGACTTACATCTGGACCCAAATATATCAATCGATGACCCCCAAACATACACACGTTGTGCATTAAAGTCATTATACAAAGAATCACCATTGGATATCATATTGTATTTTTTGACATATTCGCGTAATAAATCATCAGTATCATTCCAACCTTTAATTTTAGATACCCGATTCATGTATTGACTAAGTTTTGTCCTACTAATATTAATATCTGCGGCTATTTTCGCCTGTGTTACACCGCTATACACTAACTTGCGAACATTATAAAGAACATCCTCATCGGGCAAATAGTTAATATGATTAATCGGCCGTGAAATAAAATGCCGAACCATACTAAATCGTTCATCACGCATAATCACCTTTTTTGTGATTAATTTATTTGGTTTAACCGTTGGTTCTTCAACATGATCCATTTATGAGTCATTAAAGAGTGTGTAACCAATTGCGACATAAATAATTCAAATTTGAATTTAATCTCGTAATATTAGTTGTGTGTGGTGTGTGGTGTGTGGTATATAAAGTGACATCCAATGGCCAATATGGATAACGTAAAATATTGTTGGTCTGATAGAATCATGTATGTGATTTCAGTGATCGTAATTATGTGTATATTCGCAGGGTGTGTTTCTATTGGGTTCGACATTGGTGCTAACAACAGGCTAAAAATTCATCCCATGTGCGCCGTTGAGTATGTTCGTCATTGTGATTATCTACCTGATGGTGGTATGAATCTAGTTATGGATTGTTCTAGAATATCAGATAATAAATATTACAAGTATCTTGTAGCGATTAATACACATCAACTAAATTGCAGTATCGTCGGTATCAATCAACGTGGTGATGATTCTATGACCAAATTACACGATTTATGTTGCAATTATGATGGATGGAATGATGATAATGGCGGCGGACGGGGATACCCATATACTATAAAAAACAGTCTAAGAGAAACAACACTTATACGAGTCCGTAATGATCACACCGCATGGAGTATATTTAATGTGATCGTATGGATAATTTCCGCGCTAATTATAGGTATTTTGGCAATCAGAATATGTGTAATTAACACCAACCACCATGAAGATCCATTAGTTTATTAGTTTATTTTTTAAATAAAAAATAAAACATTTATCACAGTTATTGTTTTGTGATAGGTGATGGCGTCGCCTGAGTAAGCGAAGCTTTGAATTTAGCTATCTGCTCGATGGTATTTAAGTCGGCGTAGTTGTCGCCGGTAATGCCATTTTCAACGCAAACTTGAGCTGAAAGATAGGATAATTTAAAGTTGCGTTTTAAGGCAAACAACTGAAATGAAGTGTAGACTTGTTGCCAAGTGTCACTAGCACTTGGTAGTGAATAATCATGATCTGGCTTGTATGATGATAGTCTGCTAATTCGCACAATGTAACCATTTATACGCTTTGATTTGTCGATATTGACGCCAATATGACGACATATGTGATCTCTTATTTGAACACATGTTGCTGCCGGATATTTTACATCTACAGCTATTCTAAATAGATTGTTCTTTGGAACATATCCTATTTTTGGATCTTTGTCGGAAAAAGCCTGTCTTGCTGACACCATTGCTGGATTAATTATACTACATATAAACTTATCGCAACCATAACAAGTCGCACTAGGTATATGTGTGACAGTATTTATCCGGCAAGCCACGCATGTGCTTTCACTTACAGTGCTTTCACGTAAAGTATTCATTGGTAACGCTATGTTACAACTATTTACATACATAGCTGTTCGTATTCAATTTTTTAAGTTAGTTTAATCGCCATCTAGTGTAAAAAATAAAGTTATCTTTGGTTGATTAAAAATGCTAGTTTAACGCTGTAGGTAGGTTTGCTGTCCGTTTGCGACAATCTGTAACCTTCCCAGTTGTGGTTGGTGATTTCAGGCTTGATAGGTGCAAACATTACACCTAAGTGCGTAAATTTGTTGGCGTTGTAAATCTTGATTAAGCTACAGGTAATAGCAGTCAACATCGCAATGCTTGGAAATGCGTGTATGTATACACCACAACGGCCGCGAATCGTGTGTATTTCGGAGATATTATGTTTATGCGCATTTAATACATTGTCAATAAGAGGTTTCATGTGTAAATCAAACTCACACCAACATTTAGCGCAAACTTCTGCTGTGGTGTTGTTGTGGGTTTCATTGGAATAAAACACACATGCGCAACAAGGACACGTTGTTGTCTTAGGTGGGTATTTATCTAACCATTTTGCAAGGTGAAACCTTGCCCGCACAGCACGGGTTGTTTTTGCGCCATATTGTGTAATTACAAGAGGGATTGGGGGCGTCAAGGCTTGTATTACTACATTATTGTCAACAATCACAATATCACCAATTAAACCGATAAGATTGAGTAATAAAGTATACTCTTGAAGTAATACTTTGTCGGCTTGTGTGATTTCATCTTGCGAACTAGCATTTATCGTTAATTGTATAATATCGGTCAAAGGAGTGAATTTAATATTCACCTTGCCGCGGGATTTAATGGCGTTATGGGCTGACTTTGTAACTGAGTTTAATATATCCCAGCAGGTGTCGCATAGGTCGTTACCTCGCGCATTCTCACCACAACATTTACAAGTTTTAACCGCTAATTGCATCTTGAAAGAGTATATTTACAAATTATGATTCAATTTTACTTGTATATTGATTTAAAAAATTGATTATGTAATGATACAATTATCACATTTAATAACACTATGACTCATAACCACCGAGACACAACACTTAGTAGAATTACTAAGTTTAAAAAGGATTTGAAGGATGAATGGGTTGAGGAATATAACGGCAGCGCGGATAAGTATAAAGAAGGCAGTAGGAATAGAGCGATGTGGAAATGTCGCGATTGTGGATATAAATACTTTGAAATGATTATATGGCGAACAAAGCACGAAGCTAAGTGTATTAATTGTAGTCGGAGTGGGCAATACATACCTGTTATTAATGATTATAATATACATAATTGGGCGGTTGACCCAGCGTTCGATAACCGAATCACTCCCTTTTTCATTGGCCAAAAAATTAAATTAAAATGCCCAAAGTGTGATTACACGACTGAGGACTATCCTAGTAAGTTCAACTACGAATGTCCTGATTGTAAAGTTTAAGTAATTACTTAAATTAAACATCACACATCATACATCAAAGTTCATGATCGCTGAGATTGTTTTTTCTGATTGTAGAATTTGTTGATATTGCGCAAGAGCAAACAATGCAATACTATGTGGTGTTTTGCTTTCTGGCTCAGAGTGAGTATACTCCACATACAATGCGGTTCCGTTTAAATCGTGCCCGTTTGGCACGTATGAACTATGGGTATCAGTATAGAATACTACTTCGTTGTTGATTACTAAATAGCACCAGTAATCGCCTATTTCTGTTTCCAATTGAGATGGCAAGATGAGACATTTAGCATCATAAACAATTGATGAATTGATTAATCGCGCAGTAAGATCAGCATTTTTTTCCATTGTGGCGGCATAATTCCAATTTAGATTAGAACCAATGGGCTCAAAGCGTTCGATGCGCTTATTTATTAGGTCGTATACATACACAATTGAATTATTGGTTTTATGATTTTTTGTGGCCAAAATTACAGCTTTGGTGTGTTCGAAAAGTGATTTAACTGTCGACATGATTGGGGAGGGGGTGAATTGTATAATATAGATGATGTTACAAATTCAATTTTAGACATAAAAATTGAATAAAGTTATATATACGTCATATTGGCATAAGTTTACAAATCATTATGGAAGAATTCGAAGCAATTGTTATAAAACATAATCGTATATTATTAGATCATGTTGTAGGATTACTCAATAACTTTAGAAATGAAATTAATGATGCACAAACTTTATCAAATCGTGACTTAGTCGTAAAAATAGGTGAGTTAGAAACTAAAATTACCGATTTAAAGTTGACTCCTGTAGTTAATACAAAAACAAAGAAACAAAAAGTTGGAGAAATTAAAGAAGATGCAACCGAATTATCTACCAATGAGCAACATCCCACAATAGTAAAAACAAATCCTAGAACTATATTTAAAGAACGTTGCGCTGCCGATGAAAAGTATCTGCTTAATTTCACATCCATCGAAAAAATAGAAGATTACAAATTACGAGCCGATATTAAGAAAAAGAAAGGTGAAGCTGCGAAAATAAAAGCCATTGCCGATATAGTTTATGATGATGTAAAAAATAATGAAGAATTATTCAAACGACTCAGTGATGATTTAGCAAAATAAATACTATATTTTTTATGTTATTTTAATGGTATATCCATAATAATTTTATATTCATCATGCGATAGACCAATCCAGTCGCTTAATGTTTCATTTGTCCATTCACGGTCCATAGGAGGTAAAGGTATCCATTTTAATGTATCAGCGCACATAATCTGTGTTGTTTTACGTAATCTTAATAATTTACCAACTATTTGTAAATTAAGATATTTTATCAAGAATTCACCATATTGCACATCTGGCACAATAAAGCTCATGTAAGATATAGTATGACATTCAACCCTGCCTGCAACACGCTTAAATTTGGCAAATCCTTTATTCACTCCTCCGGCTACTATATGCGTGATTACTTTATACTGATTGAAATATTTATTATGCTTTACAGCAGATTCATTGATATATACTATTCTAGTTGGTGATTTTTGTTTACTGGTATAACATACAACTGAACCGTCGGTAGGCTGATCGTGTAAACGTTCATCATTCCCATTAATACCATAACATCTACCTACACAAATACTATTTAAGCATGTTAATTTGGCGATCTTTGTGATTATTGGTTTGTGTTGTTCTTTAACAACAACATCAAATCCTCGTAAATATTGCAAGACTCCATTAAATAAACATTCTCCTTTATAAAGTTCGGAATAAACAAATATACTTAATCCACCTTCAACATTTACACCCTTGAAAACCTTGCGAGGGTCTTCATAAGTTGATAATTTATATATGTCTTCTCTCTCAAGCATCATTTTGCGAAAGGTGTCAACTTTTTTGCCTCCACTAAACCATTTAATTGGCATAATATAACTCATTAATCTGCATTTATTAATGTAGTAAGTTACAAAGTGCTGATACATATTGTTTGATGTATTATGATTATCTACTTCATCTGAATACGGCGGATTACCCATAATTACATCAAATTTTATAACACCAAATGTTTTCTCAATATTTAAGCTTAATGAGTCGCCTAAATGTATATTTTTGTTGACTGTTGTGCCATTAGTGAATAAATTTGTCAGAATATAATAATTTTTAACATTAATTTCCGACATAAATAATTGATGTTCTATGATGTGTCGCTTTCGCTTATTTGGATCAGGGAATCGGCTTTGTAACCCTTTCATTAACCGATGATACACAACTACGGGGAATTGGCCCATACCAGCTGCCGGGTCGAACCATTTAATATACGGATTAGCAAATATATCATCACCAAATCGCCGTCAAAGCGGTATCTGATCGTAAACTCTACCATAACATTCATTTATACCATCAAGAATACAATTAATTATTACAACCGGAGTAAATACTTCACTATATTTGCGTGTTTCAGTTGGTTTTGGCGGTAAATTAGACTCTAGAAATTCTATTACTCGCGCAGGATCATCCAATAAATCATGCATGATTACGCGTGTTCTAGCTACTATTATTAAACTTATATTTATATAATGGATGATGCTAAAAAATAATACTTTGTTAACTAATCGTGGTAATATTTGGTTTCCGATACGAGCTTTCGATTCTCGTATTTCTTTTCATTCACCGGCACACCGTGGTCATAATAACACACAGTCCAGTTGGTTATAGGAGCACGTTCAATGATGATTTCAACCAGGACATTGTTTACCCAACGGCGCGTTTCAACATGAACACCGCCTATATATAGGCGTTCAATACGCTCATTGTTGTTGGTGTTGTATATGTTGGTTGCCGGCATTGTGAGTTAAGTTACAATATTAAGAATCTTAAATTCAATTTTAATATTAAAATTGAATTTAAATATTGGCCATGCTATATACATCGTAGGAAATTGTTCACATAGAAAATGGAAGCAATCTTTACAAAAACTATTAGTTTCATTCGTGACGTTTTACGAGCCGAGGGTAAAACTGGCACAGAAGCAGTTGCGCATTGTATTCTATTTGTAACTTCACGCTATCTAACACCTGCGTTATGTGAACATTTTGGTATCCCTGTAGAATATGCGTTTTGCAATATGTTGCCTGATGGAGTAATAATAAATGATCATGATTTATATCATAAATTCTATGTAAACTCAAATATAGTCGATTCTTTCTATAAGTATTTCCAGCAAAAATTAGGATTTAAATCACTTAAATTCAATATTAAATCACCTCGTAATTTACATTTAATGCTAAATGAGCTTAAAAAAGTAGATATAACACAATTACAACTTTCTCACGATATTATTGGTTTAGTGTATGAAATTTACTTGAGTGATGGAAATGCTGACACAATGCGAGGACTGGGTCAATATTTTACACCGCGTCCAATTATAAGATATATGGTTAATTTATGCGATCCTGGCGTTAAAGATGGTAGGGTAGAAACTATATTAGATCCATCTATGGGGTCTGGTGGTTTTCTAACGTTAGCTTATCAGCATGTTATTGCCAAATACCCAAATACAGATAAAAAATTACTCAATGACGCTATATATGGAATGGATATTGATCAAAATGTTAGAGATATGGCATTATTCAATTTATTCCTTGAATCAAGCATAAAATTTAGTAATTTATATCAAGGTAATACATTACTTGATGATATACGGCTTAATGACGGCACTTTATTGAATAAAGTGGATGTTGTATTGGCTAATCCACCTATGGGTGGTAAAGGGCCGGAATATAAAGATTGTTGTGAACGTATACGTGATCTTAAGATACCGGGTAATAAAAATGAGCCATTATTTACACAATTGATAATGCAAACATTAAATGAAAATGGTAGATGTGCTATCATTGTACCTGAGGGATTTTTGTTTGCCGTTTCTAAACATCATGTAAATACACGCAAATATATGCTTGAAAACTTTAATGTTAAAAAAGTTGTAGAAATACCTAAAGGTTCCTTCTTTAATACAACTATAGGTACTTATATCATATATTTTGAAAATACTGAGCAAAAAACCACAGAAGTCGTGTTTTCAGAGATAAATTTTGATGTTACTGAAAAGGTTAATGAAGTACATCGAGCCACAATAAATATAGCTGAAATTATCACAAATAAATACGTGTTGCTATACAAACATTATCTAAAGCACGAAAAAAAGTATGCAAATATTAGATATTTTAAACTAAGTGATGTTTGTAGTTACACCAATAAATCCAAACGTTTAGCAGGAGAGGGTAAAGGTGAAGGTTTATATCCATATTTTACTTCAAGTAATGAAGTAAAACGTATAGATATTGCTGATTATAATGAAGAATATTTGATTATAGGGACAGGAGGTAGTGCGAATATTAAAATAGCAACCAATTTTTCATGCTCCAGCGATAACTTCTTGTTAAAATCAAAATTCCCCAGTATGATATCTAATAAATATTTGTATCACTATCTAAATAATAATATTGAATTAATAGAGAAAACATTTAGGGGAACAGGCTTAGGACATCCAACTAAAGATGGTATATTAAGTATAGAAGTTCCTGTCCCAGATATTGTTGTGCAGAATCATATTGTAACTAAATGTGAAAATGATTTACATTTAATCAAATTATTACAAAAAAGAATTAAAAAGATTATGAATGGTATACCTTTATTCGTAAGCGATATATTGAGTAAATACGATTGTGATAAAAATATACCATTGGAAAAAAATATGGATATCGATGAAATCAATAAAATGATAGATTCTTTAAAAATCTAGAAATCTATTGGATCATTATCAGTGTGAAAATACGCACAAATATTTATATTTAAATTATCATCATGATATAAACCAGAGTCGATCAACTCAATACTGGGTAATTTTTTGTCCTCGTAATGGCGGCTTTTGTATTCTTCATATGATTTAATGTTGAGTCGTATTAAAGCGGCATAAATTTCTGATTCGCGTTTATAAAATAGTTCTTTAATGTGTGCGTATTGTTTAGTATTTAATGCAAATTTAGGCCAATTTTTAATATTTGGAATTTCTGATTTATCAATACCCAATGATAATAAATAACTTATGCATTCATGTCTTGTTATTAATGGATAGTCCACATGGTCCTCATTATATAATATTAATAATGACCTTAATTGGTTATCTCGTGATCCTGCTGCACCAAATACACCTAATTTTACGAATCCAATAAAGTTTTCATTAATTTTTGTATAAACTGTCTCAGATCCATAGTCGCGTGTATTTATACCAACTATGTTCTTTACCTTTAGTGCGTAAAGAACCTCCAATGCTTTGTTATCATGTTTGTATAACTCTTTTAATATATTGAATAATTTTTCATACTTACCATAAATACCATTATCCAATATATCAATTGTATCCAGTGGGGTTAACAATGGTATTATAATCTTACATATCTTATTTGGATTATTTGGGTCCAATCTAAGACCACGACCAATACATTGGATAATATCAACACTGCTGTTTCTAGGTTCTACAAATACTTCAGCATCGCATTTAGGTATATCAACACCTTCGTTAAATATTCTTACAGATGAAATAATGCCTATTTTTGCTGCTGCAAAATCTCGTTTTTTAGTTTCACGAACACGTTTATTGTCATTTGAAGTTATTGTGGTAACGAAAACTTTATCATCATCTGGCACATGGGATTTATGGAGCATATATTTAATACATTTTTCCATATTTTTAGCAGATCTATCTGTGTTACTATAAAGTATTATATGTTTAACATCGTGATCACGAATAGCAACTAAAACGGCCATCGCTGCAATTGCATATTCCGCCTTATATTCATCAATATCGCCTACGACATAGTTAAATGTTTCCGAGTTGATAATATTGTCTAACAAGTTATTGGCAAATATGGCGAGTATTTTATAATCACAAAGCAATCCATCATCAATCGCTTGTCGAAGTGAGTACTTATAAATATAATCGCCGAATATAGGTTGATCCATTGAAATAAAGTTGGCGTCACCGTGTATTACTTTTTCAGTTGCTGTGAGAAATAAGTTACGTTTTGTTATAAATTGTAGATCATCATTACGTAAGCTGATATTATGCGAATTGTATCCTGAAACTAACCTATGCACCTCATCATATACAGCTAAATCAATCTCAACACCTCTATCAACAATAGCTTTTGTCAATATTTCCGAAGATGCATAGGTTGAAAATATATAACAATTTGGCATTTGTGGTGTTATATTAGTATCAAACCAAGCGCAGATTTCTCCTATATCGGTGCTTAATACAAATTCACCATAGTCTCTTGCTGCATCACTACCTATTAGTAGATATTTACATAAATTACCATTTGCTGTATTTTCACGCATCCAATTAAGATAAACCTGACTCAATAATTCTAAACTTGGTACAAAAACCACAACTGTTTTCGCGTTTAAACTTTTCTGTATCCAATATGATATGAGAGTTTTACCTATACCACAAGGTGCAATAATTTTACCAGATTTGTGGGCATTAAAGTAAACATTAGCCGCATGGATGATATCTGTTTGAACCCCACGGGGTTGTTTAGGAATGGGTCGAGGTGGTGCATTTATTACAGCATTAAAATGATCTTGAATATAAAGCTGTGTAAATTCTCTTACGATATCATCCATGCGTGTTAATGCGTCATAATCGAATAATAAATAAGAATCAGGAAATGAATTTGGTATGTCATTGGTTACACGACAGGTGCATACAATAACTCCCTTAGTGTAACATTTTCTATTATTTATCATTGTATTACCTGTCCATGCTAGAAAAGTACTTAATTCATCAAGCACTAATTTATAATCTTGATTATTCCTGTATTTAGCTTGCACGGCGTATTCTGAGCCATCACTGCGTATTATCACACCATCAATACCTTTGTCGGCGCGGGGTAACCTACGTTCGGTTCTATATTGATCACTAAGTTCTCCATATTTGAAGTATCTATCAGTGTTACATATATTGGGATAAGCTGTAAATATGTATTTAGCGAGATCTTCTATAGCATCTCCTTTAACCTTATTAGTCTCCTTAGAAAGCAGATGAATAAGATAATCTATTGCATACATTATTATTGTGATTTGGAAACTATATTTATAAATTCTTTATTTCTAATTCAATTTTGTAATCGCGAAGCAATAAATCAAAAAATAAAACTAATGTGTAATTAAACGTTAAATCTTGTATTCCAATACTTGTTGGATTTGCGTTTGAGTGGCTACGGCCATTTTGTATTTCTCAATTATATGCAATGCGCAAATATTCATGCTGATAAATTGCATGCTTTCGCTGCTTTCTTTGCTCCATTGCCCGCAAACAAGATAGTTTACCAAAACATTCACATAATTGTCATTCCCTGAACGCGTGCTGTATGTATGCACAACCTCAACACCGTTTAAAAGCACATAAGCCTTGTAATATGCGTAACTCATGTTGCATAAATACATGCACGATGTAGTCGCAGATGGTTCCTTTAATGTAAGCGTTCTGCGGAGTAGAGTTTTTGCTTCGATTTGAACACGACGTTTGCGATTATTAGGATCTTCTTCATTGTTGGGATGGAGAGTTTCATACACTTTTTTGTCGCTTAAGCTGTAAACAAGTATTTTGTAATCTTCATTGGATTTTGCATTTTTGTCGAATGGTTTATCCCAACCAATTACAACAACAACTAATCCAGACATGTCGACGATTTGTGTTTGGATAGGCTTTGATACCACGGAAGTATCAACGTTAGAGTTAAAGTTGTTGTTAGATACGTGATCCATTGTGGGTTAAATTGATTAAAGATAGTATAAAGTAATTAATAAACACCAATATTCAATTTTATGATCTTAAAATGGTAAAAAATAAAGCTTGTTAACAAGCTTTATGAGATTTGCCGATTACATCAAAGATTAGATCAAACTTGTGCAAGTCGATCGTCGCCACGTTGCCAAATTCAAGCGTTACTTTGCAATCTTTTACGGCGCCAGTAAATGGCACAAAGACGCCTTGAGTGAACTCAACAACATAGTTGTAATGAACAACACCATTATGTATAGGTTCTTGCAATTTAGCTTCAAAGATAAATGGAAGAGGATTATTTTCAAGTGTGAGCTTTACCATCATGGTGCATGGTGATTGCGACATGATAGATTTGGGAGTAATTAAACAGTGTAGAATTAATTTATCATTACCTGTTGCTTCAATGACGTGATTTGCCGGCTTGGCGGTGTCTAATGTCGACACACTGTATCTCACACAGCCCACAATCGTTTTATTCACACTGATGTTCATTGTTGTATTAGTAAGGGTATGATACAAAACACATATATTCAATTTTATGAACATAAAATAGTAAAAAAATAAGGAGTGTGTGGGAGGTGGTATTGTAAAGTTAGATCCAACTAAAGTTATAAATTAAACATTACACTCTTTTTTGATGTTAGTTGTGTTAGTGGTGACATTAGGAGCTATCGCTGCGAATGTGTCCTTGATGGCCTTTGTGTCTTGAATAACCAGTTTTTCATATATCGGAGTGATATTTTTGACGATATCAGCAACACATGTCATGGCTGTGAGTGATACCAAGGGTTTGTTGACCCATTGGCCATAATGTAATGTGAAACCGGAAACTATTGATCCCGTTACACTTAATCTGAATGATTGAACATTGTTTGATATCAATAACGCGTCATAGTTGGGGAATCGCGTTGTGGTGTTTGACAATTTTCTGATTTTGCCATCTTTTGAACTGTAAATTAAGCTGAAATTAACGAGTTTGAGATTTTCACCCGACACATATGAGCCGTATGTGTATCTACCTTCATATAAGTCACACTTGTCGAGATCATACAGGTAAATGTATTTTTCACTGATGTCAAGCCAACCCATCACAGCGATGGCATTCGTGGGCAACGTATCAAATTTATTGGAAGAGTTCAACGACATTATTGTATACAGATAACATCTGGTAGAATTATTCAATTTTAAGCCTACCATGGGCAAAAAATAAAGCTTTGTTGTGGGTTATTGTTGGCGGCGCGCCAACTCTTCAGGAGTTAATTTACGCATAGATATTGAAAATTTCTTGCGATATCTGTTTACCCAAATAAACCTCACGTCACCATCATCTAAATTACCTTCGTATGATGATTCATTTACCACTACGGGATTTTCATACCCTGGCACAACTTTAATGATATATTCATGGCCGTTGAATACAACTGGTGCATCAAGTTCGGCGTGTAAATCAATCAGTAAATTCTCTTGGGTCGTCATAATATCATCAAATTGGTCACATGTAATTGTTAGGGAGCTTTCGTCCGGGTAGAGCATAACATCGATTTCTCCACCACGGGTGTCCACGTCATGTTGCATCATCATTACAATGGGTATGAAATTTTCCAATTCTTTTTTGCATGTTTTGCAATAAGGTTGTGTTTTTCTAGTTTTTTTACCGTCACACACTTGGCACTTGTTGTCCTGCATTGTTGTAATAATATGGCTAAAATCTAGATTCAATTTTAAGTTTGACCCTAGTCAAAAAAAGTTTATAAAAACTCTTTAAGTTTCTCACCACTTTCTGAAGTTAACTTTGCTACTTCTATTATCTTATCATCCATTTTTTTATAGATTTCATTTACCTTGATATCAATCCTAGCTTTTGCTTCAATTGGCACAATATGACTGTATTTTAATAAACTTTCAAGTTCAGCATCCTCTACCTTACGAGATATTTTTTGTTGGCTAATCATCAATTTCCATTGTAATATAATTTTAAATCTACGTTGTTTTCTGTTACCATAACAGATTTTACATAATCTTAACTTATTGCCACTATCTGCTATTCGTGAACATAATTTACGTTTACCATCTTTATAAGCATTCTGGATATAGATACATTGATTGTCTGAATTGTAATGTAAATCACTTAGTTTAGCTATCTCCTCAAGAGCATCAACATATATCAAATCGTATATATTAGAATCTTTGCTTGCTAAAGCAGCCTTTAATCTTGTGACTATTTGTTCTATAGTAGAATATTCTGGTCTTGTATCTTCAATATTAATTGGATCGTCGGTGGTTATTGCTGTTATTTTTGGGCGCTTTGTTAGCGGCTCTAAAGTAGGCTCTGGGGCGGCATTAAGGTCAATGGTTGCGTCCTGTGGGGCTTCAATAGGCAAATCTAGGGCGGCAAAGGGGCGCTTTGAGCCTACAGGCGGAGTCGTGATTGCGTTGATATCCATTGCTAATTAGGTTGATTTGTTACATTTATAGATGGTTGGTATTCAATTTTAGCGTCAAAAAATAAACCTACGTGTTAAAACTTTGAAATTTCTAATTAACGGAATCTAATTCTTCAATGATTTCTTTATAAGTATTAATGGATTCCGTATGTCGAATTCTTTCTGATTTAGATGATTCTTTTTCTTGCACAAGATCCAATAATTCTTTGGTCGCGCTAAGCTTTTTATCTATGCCTTCGTAAATCGATAACACCCCACTGATTATAGATGCTCTGAATATCTGATTGAGTATTTTGATAGAATTATTCCAATGAGCGAGTGCTTTATCAACAGGAGTTAACTGTTGCCCAGGAGCTACTAACGGTAATACAGTATCTGTATATCGAATACTTTCAATTGATGTTTTAATAAATTGATCGCGCGTGTCTAATTCACTAAGTGAAAGCGTCATTTCCTTAATCTTTGCCCAAAAAGCGTTATCTAAGATGCTTTCCATTTTAATTTTAGTGATATATGAGAACAAAGTTTGCTTTATGTCTGTCAATGCCGACATATAGATTTCTTGTAATTCTTTTACTACTCCTTCGGAACCATATAACGCTTCCTGAATAACTGAATCTCTAGTATCAGTGAATACTGGTATAATAGGTGAATAATGCGCCATTATGTTCGATACCCATTGAACATCCACTGATTTAGCCTTATTTTCACATTCGTTCATAGCTAGTCTGATTTTTTCATTTATTTCGGCCGCCAATTTACCATCATCCGAGAAGAGTGCTTTAATAAATTCTTTGTAGTTGCGTATGTTGTCTTCATAGGCCTTGTATTTCATTTCCTCACTACCGTCAATTGCGGGTCCGAGACGATTTACAAGCACGTCCTTATATTCCGCTATTTTGCGAGTACAAAGTTGCTTATAATCATTTTTATGCTCACGAAAACGTGTTTCAATTACATCATTGATGTCTTCACGTAGTGCGCTTAATCCCAACTTAATTCTAGGATCAGATTTGCCCAGAGTTTTAGTTTGCAACCATTCGATTTCATTCTTTTCGCGATTATGTAATATATACGCATGTTTTATACCGTGTCTTTCCACCATCATAAGTGCAAAGTCATAGAAATTGTTGGCCTTGAGATCGGGAAATGTAAACACCATGAAAACTCTATCGGCATCATGATTTAACATGTTTTTAGCATAATCGAACGCCATAGAATCCATAATACCATCCTCACATTTAAGACAATAGACTAACACCGATGATTTTTCATTTACGAATTCATTGTAAACCTCCCCGCCACATAGAATATTTTCACTTTTGTTGCTACCGGGAAAATCCTTGAGGCAAACGGGTGCTAGATCAGGTGATTCAACTGTAAATTCTATCATGTTGTGCTTTTGTTGCGCATCTTGTAATGCGTTTCTGAGCTCATCCTGTACTTCTCTTAAGTTATCTAAATCCTTTCTATTATCCGTAACTAAACATAATTTCTCAGCCCGTATTATTTTCATGGTTATAGGCACACGAGTCATGGCATCAAATACTTGAGTGTCTAATCTCGCAGGCATAATGTCCGCTTCAACATATCGGTTAATAACAGTAGATTTACCACTATTTTGCGATCCGAAGAACAATAGTTTGGGCGTGTCGAGTTTAACATCTTCATTTAGCTTAGCATTGATACTGTAAACTACATCTATAATAGATCGTTTAGCTATCTTGGGGCGCTTATTGGCGACTTCAATCTTCTCATCACGTTTGCGTTTGAGAACATTAGCGGCTTTAATAGCTGACATATTGATGATTAAGTGATTTGTGAATGTAAATATAAGTTGTGATGTATGAGTGGTATTTGCATCAAAAAATTCAATTTTGGCATGTTGACACTAAATTTTATTATATGAAATGGGTGAGCAGGGTTTATCAGAGTAATATACGACCTGTATTATCTCCACATGATTAAACCAATGTCTACAAACGTCGTTGTTTAGGTATATATTAGTTACTATTTCGCCGCAGTTAGGTAGCACTATGATGGCTTGATTGTCGACATTACAGCCTACTACGCGTGAATGCGTTGTTGATATTAATTTAACACTTAATACCATTTGTGCGGCAATGATAGCAAATAAGATTTGTTTATACATGTTTATATGATTAGAGATAATTATTAGATTACGGATTCAATTTTGGGCAAAAAAATAAACTTGTTCTAATCAAATAATTCAGCGTGAAGAAGTTGGCCGAGGTTTTCCTTGGTAAGCACCTCAAGGTAATCCAATAAGTTGGCACCATCGATGTGGTCTTTTAGCGAGTCGTCAAACTTGAATATGCCGGTATAAGCGCCTTCAATGAACCATTCTAGGGTTTGGTCTTGGCACTGTAATGTAATGGTTTTGTCGCCTTTAAAGTCGCCGTAAATGGCCTTGTAAAGCACCTTACTAACGCTTCCAGCGACGTGATTATGCATAAGGTGGGATTTGCCTGATCCCACCTTAAGTGTGATTTCCTTTGGTAATGGTGAATTTTTGCTAAAACGTTCTTCGATCGTGTATGTAAATCCCGTAGTTGCACTTATAAGTTCGTCTGGTGATAGATTTATTTTCTTAAGCTCAGGTATGATAAACTTATCATATGCAACTCTCGTAGATCGTGTTAATACCTCGATTATATAGTTGTGCGTGCTAGCAATACGTAAATATCTATTACCTTCTTTACGTCGCGTCCATATTAGTATTTTATCATTATCACCACATGGTGAAGTTCCCAATTTATCTATTCTACACACAGTTATATCATTATCATCCAATTCAATGTAAGGCTCTAGCATGGTATCTTCTTTTTTGCGGATCACATGATCATTCAATCTAGCAACGATGTGGTTAGATACATACTTTAAATATAAATCAGCGAGTTTTATATTTATCCAATTAATATGGCCTTTAACATTGATTAATACTATGTTGCTCATTTTAAGTGAATATTATTTGGTTGGAAATTCAATTTTAGGCTTATTTTAGATATGAAAAAATAAAGCTATAATGTATTTAGTGTAAGCCTAGACCATTTCGACAGTTTCGCGGGAGTCAACTACGGTGCAAATTGACACAAACTTGAAGTTGTTGAGATATTTGGCGGTTTTAAGGAACCCACCGAGCGCAAATGCCAGCATGACGGACCATGTAATGAGCAACACAATGTCATCGATTTCCACGGTGATGTGATCAGGGTTGTTTTTGGCGGGGTCCAAGTTGGTGTCTATAATGCTACCGATTGTGATCATTAATTCACCGATTGTGAAGCATGCTGCTAGGATTGTAGCGATACCGAAGATCAGCGCTAGGATGATTTTGTAGTTGACGGGTTGGGCATTGATGGTGGTTGTGTTAGTGTTCATTGTTGGTTGTTTTTAATTTCGAGTTACACTTATGAGAAGCGGAATTCAATTTTAGAGCAAAAAATAAGATTAAACTTTAGGGAATAAGGCATTCCATACTCTACTTCGAGTTTCCTTAGTCATTAACTCCATACGCGAGATTACGCTAACAAACGTCTGCCATTCAGGTTTAAACACGGATTGAAGTTGATAAACACCAACCTTACCTGTGCTATCGGGATATGTAAATTTTACAGCTCTTTTATATATTAATCCTTCGTCTGCGATATGATCATCGGAATTAATGACAATTATAGGACAATGTAATCGTTGAGTAATTTGCCAATATGACTCGTATAATGCAGGGAAGAATTTTTTAAGATATTCTCTTAGTGTATATTCGATTGTAATCTTACCATTTTTAAGAGGTAAATTATTATAACTAATATGTGATTTAATCATGAAGATTTCATCAGGAAAATGCTTACGCAATAATGTCCATGTTGTACTAGGTAAATCGAATATGCTATTTGTTAACATATAACAGTCGTCATGTAGGAATGGCTTCGCACTAGTAGTTAATATATCTGTAATTATTTTAGCCGGATCGATACGTAATTCTTCACCGCATTTAGGACAATTAATATAAGCTCTAAGGCGGTATTTGGCACATTTATCGCACTTACCGTCAGTTTGTTTAACGTTAGTTTCTATTTGCTTTGAGGTCATTATTGCAGAGATATTACCACGTTTGAATATTCAATTTTACAGAATAATACAGCAAGCATTTTTACTTTGTATTTCATAATGTAATACACCAGTCGCTACATCATAATAACGATTCTTATGATAATACGTGAGCTTAATTTTAATTTTTGTTATTTTACTCTGCACAGTATGCGTAACCGAATTTGTAGAATACACAGAAGTTTGTATTCCCTGTTTATTTTTATTTATTCTGTATAAATGACCAGTTATTCTATTTGGTTGGGGTATATCCTCATTTAAGTATGGTATAATCGTATACTTAAGATCTCTTGGATAATCAGTGCCTTCATTAGGGTCAAAAGGTAGTTCCCATGTAAAATAGAATTTTATCTCACTATCCGCTTTAATGGGCGTGGGTAGCGTTACTAATTCATCATCATTAAAGTTTAACATCGTAAGCAATATAATATTACTTATCTACTTATTAAATATTATATTTATATTGAAATTTGAATAAATCGCCCTTTAATTACTCACAACGTATATAACACCATCGACACGCGAACAAGTTTAAAATCATTAATTATAATATAAACATTCACTATTAAGTTTAATATCGTATTTAGATTAAGTATACTAACTTATGGCGAACAATAACCTCCCTAGAATGGATGAGACCAACTTTATCCAACATTTTCGTGCAATTCACGGCAACAATTACGACTACTCTAAGTTTGTTTATACTGGCTCTATGAAGAAAGGTATTATCATTTGTGCGACGCATGGTGAATTTGAACAAGATCCTAATAACCACAAAAAATCGGGTTGTAGTCTTTGCGATAATAAAGGCAAACGACCCAAGTATTTTAGTGTTGGTTTATTTCGCGAACGTGCGCTAGAAAAATACGCGGGTAAGTTCCTCTATCCTGGCTTGTTAGGTAAATTAGCAAATGAAAAATTAGGCAAAAAAGCCGTAATTTCAATTATGTGCACATTACATAATGAAACTTATAATCAGATGGTTGAGAACCACCTTGAAAAGACAGACGGTGGGTGTCCTAAATGCGCCAATCTAGGTCGCGCAACATCTAATTATGACCCTGATAAAGGTAAAAATTTAACACAATTTCCTGGATTGGCCGATAAAATACGTTGGTGGTGCTATGAGCGAAATGTAAAAGGACCCGAATGTTATCCTAGAACTAGCAAAGAAAAGGTATGGTGGATATGCCCCGAGTGCCCCAATGATCCTGAACACATCCATGAAATGAACGTATGTAATAAAATATACATTGGTCAAGATTGTCCTGTTTGCATGAACGTTAAAGTTGCACCTGGTCAGAACAGCCTTTCAACTGCAAAAGACTTCGACAAACATTGGGATTCAGCTTTAAATCCTGGCGTTGACCCTACACGTGAACCTAAGGCAGCAAATCGTGTTTATAGATTCCGTTGTGATGTTAATCGTGATCATGTATTTGCTATGCGAGGTAGTAATTTCTACAACGGGGAAAGATGTGGTATTTGCGCTGGAAAATCAGTTGACGCCACCAATTCGGTAGCTACGGTTTATCCCGAATTGGTTAAGTATTGGAACGCTTTAAAGAATGATAAGGAACCTGAAGAAGTTAGTTATGGTAGTGGTTTGCCGGTTTGGTGGGATTGTCCTTATGTCGACACGCATGTTTATCCACTTCAACCGAATTTGCGATCCAAGAGCGTTTGTTGCCCTGAATGTGTGCGTAGCGGTTATTCCATGATTTCAATTGAGTGGCTGCATTGTATCGAACGTAAATATGGTCTTAAAATACAACACGCTCTACAATGGGGTGAAATGAAAGTTCCCGTAAATGGTAAAAATTACCGTGCTGATGGGTATGTCGAAATAGGTGATACTAAGATTGTGTTAGAATTCAACGGTGATTTATGGCATGGTAATCCTGCTGTGTTTGCCCCAGATACAATGTGTTATTTCCTAAAGAAAACATTTGGGCAACTTCACGCCAAAACACTCAAAAAAGAAGCCGACTTAGTGTGTGCTGGTTATACCGTTATTAGCATCTGGGAACGAGATTTCCGTGACAACTATAACAATTATATGAACCTCGATTTTGAGATTCCTGAAATTGAGCTATACCTCGCCACTAAGGATTTAGAGGATATTAAGCTTTAATTTATGTTAGATTTAAAGTATTATTTTTTATATCAGAATGGACCCATTCGGATCAATACCTCCAGAAATAGTTGATATTATCTTAGGATTTATAGAACATACCTTTATAGCACAAAATGATAAAGAACTCCTCTTCGATACATATGATATTCTATTGGGCGTATCGAGGACTACTAGAAATGCGATAGGTATTTTATTTCTAAAACGTATTTATAAAATATGTGATAATGATAGTTTTATTTTCATGAATTACGTGATAAAATTTGGTGAATCAAGAATATCTAATTTTATTAATTCTACGCAAGGATCCGGTATTATAAATCTCAATTATGACAAACATATCACAGATGCTCCGTTTAAAACAGGAATGTTATTTGGAATGTTACGTGTTGATCCTCATACTATAATTGATCAAAATACTTTTATGTTTGCATGTAGATTATGTTATATGTCAAGTATTAATAACTATGCTAACGTTGAGTTTATCGAGGATCTTCATAATAGAGTGTTTAAAATAAACTACGATTGCTTATTGGAAGCCGCCGTTCATAGCGATTCGCCAAATGTAATTTTGTTTATGATTGATAAAGGAAAAATAGGAATAAATTATGTAAAAAAATATATCATGGAAAGAGATAATGCATTTTGCTTAAATATGCTAATAAAAGCTAATCAATTTACAGTTTCTTATGAAGACATCGGAAATGCTATATTTATGAACGCTATTAAATGCAAGGATATTTTACAATTAGAAATAGATGAATAATAATTCAAAAAAATAAGTTTTGATTGTGTATCGACTTATTCTTATTTGTTTTATTTTTTGATTGTTTTGCGATACAATCGGATATAAATGACGGTGTTTTTCGTCTAAGTTGAGTAACGCCTTTTTTCCCATCGAAATGTCATTTGCTTTCGATTCTTTGATCTCTGAGTCGCCGAACTCTCTTACCAAAGCACACTTTCGTGTGGGAGGGACTATATCTTGAACATCTCGCGATGTCGGTTTATATTTAGTCTCTGAACCCAACATGATAATACACGTGTGGCTGCGGATGATCCGTTTGTTGCCTTTTAATCTACGATTTACTCGTAAGCAACTATCAATAACCTTATTACAATTACCGGTATCATTAATCTGATACCTTTTACGTGGGTTAACACGGGCTTTGTAGTTATTGCTTTGGGACTTTCCCGCAATTTGTAAACCTTGCATTTGCATACGTGGCAGGTAATATATGCAAACACTAGCAGATGCTTTTACACCTACTTTTGTTCTCAGTTTATGTTTAAGAACAGCTGAGCCGTCCGAAATTAACACGACTTGAAAATTTCCATCTAAAGTATTGTAATTAGAGGAATTTCCGAATTTGGGCCCTTACTAGCTTACTATCGGAAACATTCTTTCAAATGATAGTCGGACTATATCTAATGACGTGATTTTACACGCCCGATCTCCATTTAGTCTCTGAACCCAACATGATTATACATGCGTGGCTGCGGATTATCCATTTAGTTGTTATATACAACACATCACTAACGTTATTACGATTGTCGGCGTCAAATGACACTTTTATCTGCTTTTCACAGAGACACGTAGTTAGTGCTTTAGGAACTTCCCGCAATTGGGAAATCTCGCGAATATCGATGAGTAAGTCTAATTTATCGTATTCACTAACCATTACTTTTATAATGATTGTCTACTTCCAGTCTATTTTAGAAGTTAATGCATTTTGCGATACTGATGAGATCGCATGGATTGCTTGAGTCGCAGATGAAATTTTTTTCCATTTAGAGTCATATTAGACCATTTCACAAATGGAATTCTTGCACTCACGCACAAGAACACGCCTTTCGGTCGTGAATCGGACTTTACCTTAGAATATTGTATTACAATACCCGATAAACACCAAGTCTCTGAGGGTTTCATTGAGTAATTAACGCAATGCTCCCTGCGGATTATCCATTAGTTGCCTAAAAGCAACCTATCATGTAACTTATTACGGTTATCTGCGTCAAATGACACATTTTACCTGCAATTAACAGGGATTTTCGACAATGTCGTTTCGTATTACATGCTTTAGGAGTTTCCCGCATATCGTTTATCTCGCCGTTGATTACAACGACTAGCACTTGATTTTGCAAGCACTTTTGTTCGCTCTGCGATTTGCATACGAACTAGTGTACTCGATGTAAAATTCACGAGCTCTGGAGATGTTGACATGTCCAGATGGTTGATACGATTGCTCTAGGCGATTGGAAGCGTTTTAGACCATTTCACAGGTCTCGCATAACAATCACCCTTGTATGCTCTGGATTTTGCCTAATCCTCTTCATACAACACACTCTCGTGTGAGTCGGACTGTCTCTTGACGATGTTAACCACATCGCGTCATCCATACAGTCTCTGAGGGCCAATGTAATAAACATTATCCCTGCGGATTGTCCATTTGTCGTGATAATGAACACAACAATCAATAACCTTTTTACTATCTTCCATTTTACGGATATAAAATGTTTTACCTGATTTCACAGGGAATAAGTAGTTATTGCTTTAGGAGGTTCCTGCATTTTGGATGCCTCGCAGTTGCAACTGGCGTTTATTGTTGCAACTACTTGCCGGCGATTTTGCGCCGACATTTGATACCTAATCATTAAAGTACCAGGATACAAGCAGAAGTTAAGGAACAAGGCGCCCTTATCTTGAGGAGTAACCAAGTTGAAGCTACCGTAGTTCCAAGGAATGTAATCACGGTAGAATTGAGCGCGGTATTGGGCATAGAGCTCGATACCGTGGGCCTTAACACGAACAGTGTCAAGAGTCTCAGTTTCAACAGGAACGATGTATTGGTTTTGCATAACTTGAGATGCAGATTGCTTGAAGGTGGTTGAACCAACAGGGGCAACGGTGTCATCAATGCTGACACGAGCATAAGATTGGCTAACGTCATAAACAGGCTCGTTGGTGACGCTAGTCAAGTGATGCCAATCTCTCCATTGGTAAGTGTTACCAGCGGCAATGTTGTTGGCAGGGCGCAAGCCGAGGTAGATGAACTCGACGGGCCACTTCAATTGAGATTGAAGAACTTGATCAGCAGCGTTGACTTCACGTTGAACTTGTTCACGGTAGACGCGAATCAAAGTGAAACCAATACGCTTGATGTAGATATCATGACATGAGCTTCGGATACTCCGTGTTTTACTCGGTGTGAGGGTTTCACCCTATCCACACCTCATAAAGCCCCGACGTATCGCTACGCTAGCACTATATGAGCTGGCGAAAAGCTACCGCTATGTCGACATTAAAGTCGGCGTCACAGCGGCATACCAATCTCCATTTGCCATTTCCTGCAAACTTCATAGATCCATTTGGGACTAACCAAATGCGCGCTTTCACGCGGGATTAGACTATATTTTAACACTAGCATTTATGTGTATAAATGCGAATGCCATCAACCTTTAGTCGTTGGACAATTATCTCTATTTTAAAATTGAATTTATTTTCAGTTATAATATCTCATTTCGTTTTAATTACAATATGCTTGCACGTGTAATTGTTTGGGTGTGTTTTTGCTTAATATTGCTACTCGGTTTCATGTCAACTTATCCCATGATGTTGAATAAGCCATTATATATTGTGTCTGCATGGGCGGGTATATTAGGAGCTGGTGGTTTGGTCCTTGCGGCCAAAGTGCGCAATTTGTTGTCTGATTTAGGTTATTAAACATCAAATTTGAATTTTTTGTCAATTAGGTATTTATATATTAACACAAACAACATGGACGTTGAACAAGAGTTTCGTAAGGTATGCTATAATGCGATTGATGCCGACGATGCATTTATAAAGTATATTAACGCATGGAAACGCCTATCGCCCGAAGAGCAACTCAAGCACAACCACATAATGCCTTTTATTGCCAAAATGATTCGTATTTACGACAAATTAGCTTTTAAACTCGACAATATCGACGACTTATTGACCGCTTTTAATGAGCATACGCGACCATCACAATACTCAACTGGTAGCCAACCTAAGCTAATGTCAAAGTTGTAACTAATGCGCGTTGCGCATTAAATTTGAATTTTTTGATCATAGAATGTATCTAATATCGTTATTTACATTAATAACTTAAAACCAATATGAGCAAACAAGTCGCGCGAGTTGACATACTTATCGATGCTGCAGTTGAACATATTGCCGCTGTAGGTGACATTTTGCAGGTTATTGCTAACGGCGAAGTTCCCACTAAGGCGCATTACGCCGACATAAAGGCGCTTGAAACGGCGACTACCAGCTTAAATGAGTTGGTGAAGCGGCGACATGTCAAGCCACTAGCTACAACAAAGGTTAAAACATACAAGCATGTTAAGCTCACACCCGATGAAATCATTGACTATGTCAATAACATTAAATCAACTAAAAGCAAGCTTTAGGCAATAATCATATAAAATTGAATAATATGATTATTTTTTATACTACCAAGACTAACAAATTATATTAGGCCGAAGGAACTATATTTGATTATAATGGAACGTAGAACTCGTGATGACCTTTTCAACATTGTTGATGGTAATACCGATATCGATGATAATAGCGATATAGATAATTTAAACATTGAATACGTCAATAACGACGCTGTGGACGTTAAAGATGAATGTTTGGGTATTCTAAATAGCGACAAGTTCGCCTTTGGTAGCATAATCTTGCTATGTGTGCTGATGTTTTGCAATGTAATGTCGGGCGGTGAAATCGGCTAAAATTGAATCACACGATTATTTTTTATACACATTTACCTGATTAAAAATGTCCCTTACATTATACGATATATTTGCAATGTTTGCCATTACAGTGTGGTTTGTGCTCGCGATACATAATATTTATCTCGATAACCGAACTGACCGTATTATTGAGATAAATAATACAATTGACGAATCTAAACTTAATATAATTAAACTAAATGGAAATTAACTTATTTTAACTTAATTGAATCTAAAATAGAGAATTTTGCTGCGGATTGTCTATTTAATGACAGTAAAATCATTAATCTCATTATTTTTTACCTTTGTTATTTCTTAATAACTTACCCAATTTCAAATGAAATCTTTTACCGACTTTCGCCGGGGTGCGTTGATGAGTTGCCCCATCGTTGCGGTATAATGAGCTGTTAAGATGTTCCCGAACAGTTTGTTGATGTCGCTGAAATTGCTACGCAATTTAGTCGGCCATCGCGCACAAGTGCGCTAGTCCTCCACTAATAGTTGACTTTATAGGACACATAATAGAATCCTTAATACTCACATAAATGGCGGCATTGAGCGGCCAAGTGTCAACTTAATAAGTAAATTGTGTAACAAATTTCAACTATCCATTACTTTTGTAATGAATCTTAGAGACAATGATATTTTATCTCAGGCGTAACAAAGATGTTGTTGATATACAACTCGATGTTTTGAACGGCTTGGGTGCCATCAATAGATGAACCCGAAGCCAAAGTAGGGGTGTAGGTGGTGTATCTGTTGTATTGAGTCAAAAGAACACCAGTGGCAGTACCTTTACCAACACCAGTGGTGAGGAGGGTTTCAACGGTGGTTTGGAGGAAAAGATTACCAGGCGCCGTGAACAATCTCCGTTAACCGATAGAGCGTATTTTAAATTATTTCAATTACAAAATACGCGCTAACCCCTTGGATTAGTGTGATTAACCAAATCTTCGGGTATGCTTTCGCATAGGGGAGGACTATATCTTAGATTGTTATATTATATAACAACCGATTTCCACTTAGTCTCTGAACTTTATTCTTCATCATCTTCGATATCGTTATAATCGAAAACTATTTCATTTAAATTATGTTTTTTACGAAATTGATTTAAACTTGTTAATGCTTTATAGAAAACTTCTTCCTCAGTAAATTTACCTTTTTCTCTGCTAAAGAACTCTTCATGATGTTCGCCATTTATATCAGCGCGAGCACGCCAACCACGACAAACATCACCTTTCATAAGACGACTAATACCTTTAGGTAATGATCGAGTTCTTGTTTTAGGGATATATTTTTCACCTTTAGCTTCTTGAGCAGCAAGAAATTCTAAAACAGCTTTCTTAGTGTTTTCAAGGCCCCCATATTGTGCAATATTGAAGTTTTTACTATCGCACCATTTATGACCTTCAACCTTGATAGTCGGTTTTCCTTTGTGCATTACATGTAAACATTTAGATGGTAAACCTGTTAATTCATCCTTATGCTTTGGTCTTAGGTTTTCAATATTTAACGCTTTAGCATTTCTGGTGCCGATACTCTTATTTTTACTAGCGCCGTTGTATGGGTTATCAGCGTCATATGGTATACCTAAAGTTTCCAACTCATCTATGAAAGATAGCACAGAGCATTTAACCTTTTCCAAGTTATCATCGTATGCAGATAGTTTAAAGCTACGACATTTACAAAGTGGATGTTTATATATAATAATAGCTCTTTTTACACTATCATAACTACAATGCATAGGTAGACCTTCTAATTCAGTCTTATGAGTTCGAAAATTATTAATATCAATTATCATCGAAGCAGCATTAAAACGATTATATCTACCACCTGACAAGATATTGTAGCCATTATTAACACTATCAAAATACTTAATCCAGTGTATTTCACGAGCATCTAGATCATTATTATCTACAATATCTTCGATAATTTCAATAGTGAAATTTTCAATACCATGCTCGACCATTGCATTATAAAGCTTACTATTACCTATAATTTCTTCCATATTTTTTGTAGCTTCAATACGGCGTTTACCACTGGCTAAATGTTCTTTCCAGCGATCTTCCACTTGACGTGTAGTTAAACCTATATAAGGTCTACCAGTTATCAAGCAAGTAATTTTATAAATGAAGCCCATAATTAGACTAAATGAGGAGTTTATAAATATTTAGATGTTTAAATCAATTTTTTGTTTTTAATAAATGAAGAATCTTAGATGCTGATTATCCATTTAACGTATAAAACGTATTATCTCTTATATTTTCACAATACCCTTCACCATTTGTTTGATGAATTTTAACAGCTTTCACTGTGGTTCTTATATAACTCACGCTATATAATTTGTAATAAGAGCTTTAGGAACTTCCAGCAGTTCGAAAATCTCGCCAAACATAACAATTAGAATCACCTGCATAGAAAGCAGGATATACTCACGATTCTAATTATCTTATTTGACTAGCCTATGTTTTTACATAGACTCTCTAACACATTATTTGGTTTATGTTAGATTGTTGTTCGATGTCAACAGTAATAAACGCTTAATCCCATTCACAAAATACGTGTAAATCCCTCGGATTAATTTGATTAATTAAATCTTCAGGTAAGCTTTCGCTTAGGGGCGGACTATATCTTAAGGTAATTATACCCGACATCCTTATAGTCTCTGAACGTCTCGTTTAAAATCAGATGAATCAGTATACATACGCCATATTAAATCGACAACTGGATCGTGAAATTGTGGATTATATATTTCATCATACGTTTCTAAAATTTCTAAGAAAACTTTTGCATATAAATAAGCACCTTCTGGACCATGATATTGTTTAAAATTGATCACTTTATTGGGACAAAGAGGATGCCTTCTAATCCGTATATATTCGCTTCCACGATTGTAGTCGTAGCCGCAATATTGGGGAAGATCTCGTAGCATATCCTTGTTTGCTCTGTAATCAAGATATTTCTTTTTTAATCTTAATCCTTCTTTAGTGCGTATGGATATGTATTTTTTCATATTTTCGGTATGAACAGTGCGGTTTCCACCCTTTATAATATTATATCCATTTTCTATAGCATCATATTTATCAACCCAATATTCTTCTCGGTCATTTAGTTGATCATCGGGTATCTCTTCCAATACTTCCATATTGAAATTTTCAATACCATATTTTGCCATTGCATAGTAGAGATGACATTTTGGTCCTGCAAATTTAATTTTCTTATCTACATCATCTTTCATTTCCACATATTTGTTAGCCATGGACTTATGAGATTTCCATCGATATTTAATATGTGGTTCTGTTGTCTGACCAATGTAAACTTTTTTGCTCAAAGAACAACGGATGATATATATGAAACCCATATTGATAATGAGGTATATTTTAGATTCAATTTTAAACGATTTCGCTGCGGATTATCCATTTGATGTATTAACATCTTATCATATAACTTTTTACGTTAACCAATATCATTAATTTGATAAATTTTATCTGTAGTTAACAGAGGATTCGTATTATATGCTTTAGGAACTTCCCGCAATTTGAATATCTCGCATATATTATATTTCGCAAATTACCCACATATAGGATGATATACTCACTTTGTGAAATATAATATAAACTAGCCATTGGTTTTACAACGACTTTTCAACGCATTATTATAGTTTACGTTGACCGTAGGGGATGGAAACTGACGCAATGGCCAAACGGGGGTCACGGACTATACTACACTTGCAATCGCAAGCTTCCATTCTCTAGAATTTCACCAATTCTTCCTTTATTCCAATTGGAACTATGTTGCACTGCAACTAATGGAACACTTCTTTCAAAGTGGTATGGACTATATCTTAAGTTAGTATATAATTATATAACTAACCAACAACTATTTAGTCTCTGAACCCAAGCTATACAATAGCCGTGGCTGCGGATTATCCATTTTATACGATATTACGTATAAATCATTTACTTTTTTACGATTGTCAATATCATTAATAAGATACTATTTATTTGCTTTCACAAAGACACGTAGTAAATGCTTTAGGAGTTTCCCGTCAATTTGGTTGTTTCGCAGCGATAACTGGTGATATTTAATTGTTATCAACTACTAGCCGATGTTTTTACAACGACTATTTCCAGCAACGTGAATTTACCAGAAAAGCAAAGGAACAAACATGTTCAATTGCTCTTGAGTGGCCTTGGGGGTTTGGGCACCAAAGACAACTTGAGTCAACTTGCGGGCAGTGATAGCTGCATTGACAGGTGAGCCAGTGACAGCAGTGCCGTTAACGTCGCTAAGCGCAACGATAGGTGAACCCCAAGGGGTGGTCGAGGCAATGTTGACGAGGTTGCTAGCGGCCTCAACAGGGACTTCTTGGCCGATCAATCGTTTCCAACCAGTCAATTTGAAGTCGGGAACATGGAACTTGTTATACATAATTGCGGCAAGCGCAGTATATTCGTCTACTTTCGCGGGATGGATGCGTATTATCGTATTTCAAATAATAGGCAAACATTCTACCCAATTTTTCAATTGGGGTTGGACTATATCTTAAGCATTTTTTAATTATCAAATAAAGTATTAAAAACACCGAATACCACTTAGTCTCTGAACGGTATCCTATATGTTATTATTGAATTACAGCATTAATTTCTGCTAAATAAACTTTGGCGGCATTTAACTTTTCTTCATCGGATTTTTTAACTCCCATAAATACTTTCATTTTCCATTCACCATTAATCTTTCTTCTTACCTTGTATCCATCACGGAACTTTGTGATACCAACAGGTAATGTTTCATCAGCTTTACGTTTGATCACAAACTTCTCACCTTTAGCTTCAAGCTCTCGCAAGAAGTCTAGGGCAAGTTGTTTACATTCTTCTTTTGTGCGACCTTTAGTAGTCGTAAAAGCTTTATAACTGCAAAATCGGTGATTGTTAATAGCAAAACCTTGTAAACCGCCTTTATTATGGCGTATAATGTAAGCGGGTAAACCTTTTGTATCCTCTGATCTCCATTTGTCAAGATTCTCAATACTACATATTATTTTCATGAAATCGGGGCCGAATTGATAATGTTTACCACCTGTCGTTAAATTATAACCATTAGGTTTCAAAGTATTATACTCACGAATGAGTCTAATTTCTTCATCATCAAGTCTATCAAGTTCAACTTCCAAGAGCTGTTGAATTTGGAAGTTTTCGGCGCCATCTTCATTCATACATTTATGTAAATATGTTTTTGGAAGTTTCTTTTTATAGTTTTCAGGATCGGCAAGATATTCACCTATATAGCGTGCATCACGTTGGTGTGCCGTCCATCTAAGGTGAATTTGTTTACGTGTTTGGCCGACATATTGGCGACCATTTAACTTATTTGTAATCAGATAAATGAAACCCATTTTATGTTTAGATGCTTGGTATACTCATCTATCTTTCCAGAGTTTATAATGTAATTCAATAATTATAGGATCTTCGCTGCGGATTATCTATTAGTCGCATAATAGCAACTTATCACATAACTTTTTACAATAATCCCAATCATAAATGTGAAAGGTTTTACCTGCTGTTAACAGGGATCTTCGACAATGTCGTATTGTATTATGCGCTTTAAGAGTTTCCCGCAATTCGATATTCTCGCAATCAAATTAATCAACATTTGGCCACATAAATAGCGACTTATATACTCGGATATTGATTATTTTGATTACTAGTTAGTATTTGGGTAATAACTATTACCCCCTAGACGATTAAGGGGTTCGATACTACCGATCGGTTGCGTATTAGACTATTTAAATCTAAATATCAACTTCACTATTTAGGCTCGGGCTGTGGGCTTCACAGCTTAGTCCTAAATACACTCTTTCGAGTGGGTCTAGACTATATCTTAAGCAAGACGTTGTGATTAACAACGCATCACCGACAACCATTTAGTCGTTGAACATTTATGTTTGTATAAAATTGAATTTTGAGCCTTTGTAATTGTTACACATTACTTAAAAGCAATACAATATGAATTCGCCGCAAAAGGTAGCTCAGTCGAAGGTTAATAGCATGTGCCGTTACATTAACGAACGTGCTATTGAGCATATTGATGCAATTAATCATCTCAACAACAAATTACAGGAAGAGATGTCAAATGATATTAAACCCAATTCTGAAGAGACTTTGGCAACAATCTCTGCGCTACAAGAATTGACACTCACGCCAGCATTCAAAAGACTGCTGTTGTTGGTCAAGGAGCGTAAATAAATTTTACACAAACAATTTAGCTGCGGATAGCCTATTGGTATGTATTATCATACCAATCTTGTTATTTTTTACAATACCCAATTTCAAATGAAATCTTGGAACAGCTTTCGCTGTGGTGTATCAGCCATTCACATGGCGTCAACTGTATAACAAGCTTTAAGGGTTTCCCGCAATTTGGTTATCTTGCAACTTAAATATCACCAATGGATTTATTTGCAACATACTAAGTTGCGTCTATTTTGCCTTCTTACGGTAAAATAGATATACTCACATAAATCCGCGTAATAAGTTACTAGTCTTTGTTTTTCAAAGACTTTTTACAGCATTTTTAAATACCGTTGACTTCAAACTTGACACGTTTGAATAAACGCAAACCGGGATACTCACAATAACGAACGAAGTTAGTTGCTGCAGCAGCGACGGTTTGAGTGGTTCCTTGTTGGTTAACATAGGATTGAGTATACAAAGTATACACACCCGAGGTAGTGTTTTTAGTGGCAGAAACAGACGAAGTAGAAGTTAAAACTTGGTCGTCAGCACCGATAAAGGCGGGAAGCGCGGGCACAGTGCCGGCAGAAGCGCTAGTGGCCGCCAATTGAACGTGAACTCAAATATACAGTTGTGTGGTGTTGTATCTACACACAACCCGTTTTGGTTAATACGCCAAAACGCATCTTTTTCAAGATGGGATAGACTATATCTTAAGCGCAGGTAAATACCTACACCGACAACCGTTTAGTCGTTGAACAATTATCTTAATTAATTTACTTACTTACTCAAAGTATTTTACGCCGAGACCTAGCCAAACTAAAATTGAATTAGCTACGTTTATTACTGTAAATAACAAACTATCATCTATTTCATACCTTCGAGTATACCTAAACATGTCAATCGAGCGCAAGCCTAGTATCCGCATTATTACCTATGAATCCCAGAGTGCGGAGTTTATACATACTATTAAGGCCGCTGCACGCTCGATTGACGCCTACAATGAGGCCAAAGCAGATCGCAATGAACGCGCCATGATGTCGGCATTTAATGACCTTGATGTTACCATGAAAGCGCTTGTAGAGCTATTTGAAGATTGCCCAGCGCCACTTAAACCTCGCGGCAAGTTGGCCGATTGTCTTGCTGTTGTAAACTTACGTTATACAAATTTACACGCAAAGCTAATCATGCAATATGGGCGTAATAGCCCAGAAACACCAAGATCATTTAAGTATGATAATCCATTCAAGGATCTTTTGGAGTAAATTAATTAAGAATTTTGCTGCTGATTGCCCATTTAGTAGTTTATAAACTACTTATCTCATTATTTTTTACATTACCCGATTTATCTGAACAAATCTTTTATCTGCTTTCACAGAGGTGCCATTGATGCTCGCGCGTCGTAGGCTGTATAATGAGCTGTTAGGGGTTTCCAGTCAATTTGATCGTCTCGCCAATGTTGTTGTTAAACAATATACTCACATATATTAGTTTTTTTGATTTAACTTAATTTAACTAAATTTAACAAACATTGACTATCAACTAATTTTTTAGTTGATTTTTATGGCAATCCACGTTTCGTTTTACCATATCCTGTTTATACTCGAGTAACCTGTATTATTATACAAAGTTAATCTTATTTCGCTCTCTAGGTGCTGTTATTCACCTTCCCTCGTCGCCCATAAAACAAGGCAACTACCCTAGCATGAGAATGCATTTTAGGTAGCGAATCCCAACTCTCGTTGGGGCATGGACTATATCTTAAGCAATGTGTTATACATTACCGATATCCGTTTAGTCTCTGGACCAAACTAGTTATTTAAAATATTCTGTAATTACGGAATAGGAATTTTGAGTACAGTTAACATACTCGTGAGTTATTAAATTTCCAAACTTCGTCGTTTGAGATGGAATCTTACATTTTCTAACACGCTTTTCGTGCGGGGATATTATAATATCTCGTTGTGTTTTTTCCATTTCGATCCTATTATATTTACTGATGTGTGTTGCGTGGTCATAATCTTCCTTGGCCTTCAAAGTGTTGTAACACTCCATCGCCAATTCGAGTTTTTGATCCATCGACAACCATGGCATACAGAAATTATAAGATTTACCATACTGATCAAGTTTTACACGAAATCCGTATCTTTTTTGTTTATCATCTTTCATTTCACGGACACCCATGGGTAAATCGTAATCCTTAAACTTACGTATTTTACCACTCATGTATTCACGCATTTCATCGGAGTATTTCTTGTTTGTGTTACCACCGTCAACAAGGTTATATCCATGATCGCGATTTAGAGCATCATAAAGAGCAATAAACTTTTTTTCATAATCGTCAAGTTGATCTGCGTTACATCTAACTAAAATCTCTTTAGTAAATTTATCCCAACCGTATTGCTTAATAGCGTTATTTAGGTGCCGACAGAATCCTTTACCTGTCTTAGCGCTACTTTTGTGGCCTGCCATACGAGCTGCGAATGTTTTAGTTGTCTGCCCTATATAAACTTTACCATTTGGAGCGGTAAGTTTATAAATAAGTGCGGGTCGTGAATCCTTCTTAACGATTTGTTTTTTAGGCAAAATGGTATCTAATACGTTATCCATTTTGGTATATATGTCAATTTATTAAATTCATTTTTTAAATAACTATTTTGGCTGCGGATTGTCTATTTGATGCATATTATCGCATCTATCTCATATATTATTACTATCATCCGAATCATACATTGGATTCGTTTTACGTGCTTTCACACGGACTTAGTATTATGAGCTATTAAGAGTTTCCCGAACAATTTTGATATCTCGCAATTAACTACTAACAGATTTGGATTTTACATACAAGTAAAATCATGATATACTCACATAATGTAGTTAATTACTATCTACTGCTTTTTAAGTAGATCTTTTTAGCAAATATGATATTATACTAAAAAAGTCTCCAAATTGAGGAATTGAAACGTTTAGACGCGTTTTAGACTATTTCAAATGACAACGTCATTATCAATTACATCTAATAACGTTTTCGCTCTCTAGGCGCCATTACGCCTTCCTTCGGTATTATATACCTATCTCCGTTATGGAGTAGCGAAACCCACCTTTCGTGTGGGGACTGGACTATATTTTAAGCAACTTTAAATATCATATAAACGAAGTTTTAAAATCACCGACAACTATTTAGTCTCTGAACCACGAGTAATCATGGCTGCGGATCGCCTATTCATTGCATATTAATCTACGATTTACTCGTAAAGCAATTAATCCCACATATTTTTACTATTAACCAATTCCAACTGAAATGTTTTATCTGTTTTCACAGAGTTTAAGTAATATGGGCTATTAAGGGTTTCCCGAACAATTTGGTCGTCTCGCAAATGTTGCTAATGGTATTAATTATAATTAAGTGCAACACTTACTATTAACAGTTTTTACTATTAATTTCTTCAGCAATCAATTTACTGAATCGTCGAGTTATACGTGGGGTTACCAGTATTGGGCAGTTATACAAATGGTATATTAACCAAATATTCGCTCTCTGAGATTACGTTAATCTCTCCTTTGTTTCAATTGAAACTATCCCGGTAAGGGTAGCGAATCACGCCTTTCGTGCGTGGCTTAGACTATATCTTAAGTATAAGTATTTTAATGATTTACTTATACCGACCTCCATTTAGTCGTTGAACATTTAACTTTATCTAAAATTGAATCGTGTAATTTATTCATATTATACACTCAACTTACACACATGGAATTATTTGAAGCAATGGGTGAACACATCAAGAACGTTGAAGAAACCAAGCGTGTGCTCAATCAAACCATCGAGCAACAGATTGCATTTGTCGAGCATGATATTATGCAATTACAAGTAAATTTCAACGCGCTCCGTTTGACATTAGTGGAATCTAATGCTAACTTCACTGACTTGAGTGAGGAACTACAGTTCAAGTTTAGGCGAGTTTGTGAGTTACTTGACAAACACGGTGATGTGTTTAAGATTGCAAACCTTAAGGCTGAATATGAAAATTCTATTCGTAAGCCTGAATCATTTAGATAAAGTATTTAGCTGCGGATTATCCATTTGTTGTCATTCGATATACGATTTACTCGTAAAACAACAATCTCATTATTTTTTACATTACCCGATTTCATTTGAACAAATCTTTTATCTGCTTTCACAGAGGTGCCATTGATGCTCGCGCGTCATAGGCTGTATAATGAGCTGTTAGGAGTTTCCCGTCAATTTGGACGTCTCGCTAATGCATCGCATTAACTATTAGCTACTTTGTATAGCTAATTTAGCTCGCAATACTGAAACTACGAGTTTTTTGATCGGTTGTTCCCATTTACATATATTATGTAAACTCTCTAGACTCGGGAAGGCATTTTAGCCAACTTCATTCTAGAGCACACTTTCGTGTGGGCCGGACTATATCTTAAGATAGTAATTACTATCCGATAACCATTTAGTCTCTGAACCATTAAAGTTATTTATAATGTTTTGCATAATATTCTAATGCTGCTTTTTTATTTGCTTCAGAATTTTTACTACTAAAAATTGCTAATTTTTTCCAATTTTTATCCATGATATAATATTCTACGATACCTTTTGTTCTATTGGCTCTAACTTCATAGGGTAAATCCATATCTTCTCTATATTGACGCATTTGGAATTTCTCTATTTTTTCGCCTCGTTTTAATTTTTCAACTAATTCGATAGCCATTTGTAGTTTTTCTTCCAATGTAAATCCCGCTTTCATAGCGGTTATAGAGTATTGTTTACCTTCGTAAGTTACAGCGTAACCTGTTTGAACTTTTGTTTTCTTATCGTAGAATGGTGAAATATGTTGCGGTAGACCTTCATTTCCGGCTTTACGTTTACGTTGGCTAATTTTAGTGCGTATGTAATCCGGATGTGGTGCACCCGCGCCGCCTTCATGAATATTATATCCGATTTCAGGATCGTTGGATTTATATTCTGCAATTAATCTTTTTTCATGATCGCCAAGTTCACTTTGATTACAATGTAATACTATTTCCTTGGTAAAATTATCCCATCCGTGAGCTTGAATAGCGGCATCTAGATGAGGGCATTTAAAGACACCTGTTTCGGCATCTTTTCTATGCTGATACATTCTTTCTTCAAACTTTTGAATTGTTTGACCGATGTAAACTTTACCATTAGGAGCTGTGATTTTATAAATCAAACCCTGGCGATCCATACTATCTTATAAATGACTTATTTGGCTGCTGATTGTCTATTAAACATCATAATAAATGTTTATCTTGTAATTTATTACTATCATCCGAATCATATATTGAATTCGTTTTACGTGCTTTCACACGGATTTAGTATTACAAGCTTTAAGAGGTTCCAGTCAATTTGATTATCTCGCTAATATCATTAGATAATTATTACACATACAGTAATGATATACTCACGTTATCTAACGAAATTAACTTGCATCTAGTTTTATAGATACATTTTTGAACATTTGCTATATTCATAACCCATGGCTGCGAATGGTTTGTAGTGAGAGTTAATGAGACAAGGAAGCGTTTTAGACTATTTGAAATACATTTTGTATTTGAATAATCTATATAAACGCCGATCGCAATTGCAATCTGTTTCCGCTAAGTTTCCAAAGCGGGCTGAGTATACCTTACATTTATTGTTATTAGCAATAAACGCACTACCGTCTACTCGATGAACATTTAACTATTGTAAAATTGAATTTTGCGTATTTATAAGTGTCTTATAATATAACAAATCAACAACATAATGTCGGAACGTGAAATCAGTGATAAATTTATCGAAGCTCAATTAAAGGTAATTGAGGATGAAATCTTACAAATCCGAGCAAGCGATGCTAATGATAAGAACCGTGGTATGTATATAGAAGATATCAATATGCGTATCAAGCTATTCGCTCGTGATATGTTAGATTGCCCTACATATCTTCAACCTACTGGCGATCTTGCCAAAAGAATTGATTGTGTAATGTCATTTCACGCTTAAATATTTACAATAGTATTTAGCTGCTGATTGCCCATTTGTTTGATAAATACAAACTATCTTATTCTTTTTTACATTACCCAACGTCAATTGACGTTTTTTATCTGCTTTCACAGAGGTATCTTGATTTGTTGCCAAATCTCGACTGTAGAATAAGTTTTAGGGGTTTCCAGAACAATTTGATAGTGTCGCTATTGAGAATTATTATTGGACCCATGAATAGGATCAATATACTCACGGAGTAGAATTTGCGATTGCATAATCATACTCATTTAATAATTCTCGATAACTATCATCCGATTTTACGGATAATTTACATCCCTCTCATTTAAAGGATGTGTGTCGCTTGATTCCTATTACAAATGAATGCATTATAACATATTTCATTTATAAAACTATTATACGCCATGTATAATAGCGTGCTTTCACACGGGAGCGGACTATATCTTAACATTGCAACACTTCGTGTATTCGCGCAGTTGCAATGCGATATCCGTTTAGTCTCTGAACAACAGATATTATTGTAAAGTATCTATTGCTGCTGATAATCTATTTGACGGTATTAAACTATCAATCTCATAAATTTTTACAGTGATCAAAGGCATTTATTTGCCTAATTTTATTTGCTTTCGCAAAGATTGTCTATCATTTGATAGCCTGTATCATGAGCTCTTAAGAGTTTCCAGCAATTTGGATATCTCGCCGATAAGGATCATATGAGTGGACGCAGGAATGAATCGTCTTATATACTCATATCTCATATGATATATCGACTAGCTCGTGTTTTTCACGAACTTTTAAACGCAACATTGTTTACGTTCGATGTCTCGATCTACTACACTTGTAAGGCGTTGCCTTTGTGTATTTCAAAATCTATTCTAGGTATTTTAGTGTGGAGAACTACGCGGGGCTTGCAAGGCCAAAGGCCGAAGCAAACACGTGTAGGACGACCCAAGCGGAGCGCTAAAATTGAATTTCGGGTCTTTAATATTGTAACTAAAACGCAATATACTCAATAACTAATACCTCTTACGTAAAAGTAAAGTATACCTGTATATTACTATAACCAATATAATCATAATGTCCACTATTAACATCAACACCAACTTCATCACCAAGATCGTTAACGCTATCGTTAAATACGATCATGACCGTAGGGCTGCTGCTGCCCTCAAGAAGTTCAAGAAGCAAGCCAGAAAGATCCGCAAGGTTCATTCTGTAGCTGTTATTGAATTAGTTGAGCCTGCACCCGAAACCATGAAACTTGTCCGAGTTGTCAAGGAACAATCATCAGGCAAGGTTCTTGTTCGCGCAACTAGCACCAAAGTAGTTGTAACTCGCGAACGCAACAATACACACAACGATCTTGTTGCATCTGCTCCCAAGACAATGCAACGCTCAAGAATTCTTGACGCTAGCGTTCCTCGCGGCTCAATTAGCCCTAGAAACTAAGATTTTGAAATAAACACTTAAGGTAATACCTTAGGCAACGCCTTAGGCAATACCTAAGGCAACGCCCAACAAGTGTCTTTATTTTTTCATGATTAATAAGTTTTTATAAATTTGAATTTAAGTATCTGTTTGTATCTACGTATAACAATGCCCAAATCAACAACCACAAATAGCAACAACGGTCAAAGCAGAACTTTGCCATTTTCCACCTCTAGTCGCGAAATCAAGATTACAAATGTGGTATGGGGAGAGCTTATACCGCCGACTGTAGGTAATGCAAATGGTCCTAATTTAGCAACGTTCTTGAACGATATTAATAACATCCACAACAACCAAAATTGATTTTTTGGCGTAGTGTTATTAATAATATCGTTACATCATAACATCATAAATGCCATTTGAAGCTAAACCAACATCGGACGCGATCACCTACGCACATGCTATAAACGCAATAAACACCAAAGCGGATCAAGAGGTGTTTGGATACGGTGTGTATAATCACAATGTGGTTGGATTTGGTATTGATTTTGCGGCTATGTATCCGGCATATATTAACATATTTGGTGGATATAATCAGGAACCACTAATACCACTAAGATCTATTATGCCCCGTGTTGAAACATCATTACTACCAGGTGACAAATATAATCACCGGGACATTAACCGTATCGATAACATTAGGCAAAATGTCCCCAAGTTAATCAATGCGCAAGCTGTAGTTGCGACGCCAAAGCGAAATACAAAGCCCGCTAAACGTCGCAATGCGCCCAAACGCCATCAAAACAATCCAAAAGCAATCCGCGGAGGATCGGCTAAACCTGGCAAATTCAAGGCCAAGTTCAGATAACTTATTTTTTTTTAAATTTATTTTTAAAAACTTATTAATCATGAAAAATGGAACTAATTCCATAAAAGCACCCTCATGGGTGAGACTAGACTATATCTTAACACAAGCATTTATGTGTATAAATGCGTATGCCACCGCCATTTAGTCGTTGAACATTTAACTTTAATTTAGTCACTTCGTGACTCTCGTACTCCACGCGTTTTCCTTCACCCTACGGGTTTGGAAAGCCTCGTGTCACCCTCGATATTATATAATCACCCGTTAACATAAGGTAGCATAAAGGCGCCTTAAATATCGAGGGTGACACGAGGCTTTCCAAACCCGTAGGGTGAAGGAAAACGCGTGGAGTACGAGAATTTGTGGGACGAAGCAAAGCGAGTCACCACAAATCCAAAATTGAATTTATTATCATTATTATTATCATTATCATACATCACTGTTATCACTATGTCTGACGAATTAGTTTACAGCGAAAAGGACGCGATTGTCACCGACATGACTTATATTGTCGAAGGTGGTCGTGATCTTGACTCAAGTGACGAATACTGGGACAACTGGAAACGTGAGCTTGACGCCGAACGTGACAAAGATCCCCAAGGCCACAAGATGTTTGTGATGAACTCATGGCTACGTAAGCACTCTGGTATGAGTCATAACGACTACGCTGACTACTTACGTGAACACGGCACAACCGAATCCATGCCCAATGAATACATCGAACAACCTAATAATCAAAACACATCTTGGCAACGCAGGTTAATTAATGCGCCCGGACTGCCTAAAGAACTGTGGAACTTGTCTGATGATGAACTTCGAGCCGAATTGGCACGACGCGCACAAGCCAACAATACAGTGCCGGAATGGCAACGAAAGCTTGCTGATGCGCCTGGTGTGCCAGTTGAATACTGGAATCTCGAAGAAGACGAGCTTAAGGCCGCTATGGAGAAGCACGTTGCCTTCAAAGCGGAGCTTAAGCCAACAGCTAAGCCAAACAATATGCAACTACCGATTGCGTCGCCGTATGAGCACCGACACAATACGCCCGAAGATCAAGAAAAGCGTGCCAAATGGTTGGAAGCTTGGAAGGCTCAAAAACCACTCACTGAGGAGCAATTGATCGAGCCTGAAGCGCCCAAAGTGGACGAAGTGCCCAAAGTGGCCGAAGTCTCCAAAGTGCAACTTACAGCATCTGAACAACCTGCTACAGTCGATCCAAGCAATCAAACCGACTCCGAATTTATCAAGTCGACGAATGTAACAATCAAGAACATAATTGGTTGCGTTCATGAGCTCAAAGGTGAACTTGACAAGCTTATGGACATCTACAATGAGCATTACGATCGTGCAAAGTCAACATTTGATGAAGTCACATTACGCAAGTTTGATCGCATCATGGAACTATATGATGCAAACTGCGGATTGTTGGATATTGCTCGAGTTGAATACATTGGCGCAAAACCGTGCCTTATAAGTAAGATTACACCGGAAACAGCCACTAAAATGCGTTTCCGATTAAATAATAATGATTCTAATAATAACAAACACTAAATTAAAGTATTTAGCTGCGGATTATCTATTAGTGTGATTTATACACAATAATTCCTAATTTTTTTACCTAGCGTGTTAACGAATAAATCGTCAAACACACAACCCAATAACATTGATTTGTTATTTTTTATTTGCTTTCGCAAAGGTATTTAAGACAGTCACCTGTCGTCAACGGTAATTAGGATTTTAAGAGTTTCCCGCAATTTGACGATGTCGCTAATTCGCCGGGCGGAGCCCTTGCGAATGTCGGCCTCGGTTGTGTAAACAACCTTCGTCCTCCATATTAAAGAAGATGATATACTCACTTGGCCGAATTCGCAAAGCTAACGCTTGGGAATTAACTATACAATGATTTTACATTGCATATTTCTTGCAATTGACATCAGTTTACAAGAGTCGCTTATTCCAGATGTTATTTAATAACATCCTTTGAATTCAGTCTTGACTGAATAACAAACATGCTTTCACATGGGGCGGACTATATATTAGATTAGTTTGTAAATGACTAACCGATTCCCGTATAGTCTCTGAACGTGTCGCTACATAATTTGTATCTTGGACTCATTAACTTAATCAGTATATTGATATACCGAGGAAGAAGTGGGGCTTCATAAGGCGTAATTCCGAAGGAATAGCCGAGATGAAACACACAGAGTCCGAGATTCGCGTAGCGAATTCGCTGCGGATTATCCATTTAATTTGATATATACAAATTAATCGTTAACATTTTTACGATTGTTGTTTCCATGAATGGAAACTTTGAACTGCTTTTAACAGTAACTACGTAGTTAACGCTTTAGGAGTTTCCCGTCAATTTGAGAATCTCGCTTATTTGCAAAGCCAGGCCATAAAGCGAAGCTTAACGCCCAAAGGCCAAAAGACGAGTTTTACAAATAAACTATCTATTGGTTTTACAATAGATATTACTCCCTTTCTTGTTAAGGAGTCGGATCAGAGAAACCTTGCTTGGCGCGAAGGCACATAATCGACTTGATACGATCGTTGAGGAGATCGTTCGCCATAATCATACGATCGGCTTTACCCGTTTAATCCAAATCAATTTAGCTGATGAGTTAAATTAATCTTAATTTCAAATACCTTGGTAACTTGAAATAGCACGCTCTCACGTGGGACGGACTGTATTTTGAGCATCTGTTGTAAAACAACAAACACCGGTAAACATGCAGTCTCTGAACAAAGTATAATTATAAACAAGTATACCTTGCGGCGGATTGTCCATTGATTTGATAATACAAATCAATCTCAACAATTGTTACTATTATCCTAAGTATTATAACAAAGGCACGGTCATTACACCGCGTTTAGTATGTTGAGCTTTAGGATGTTCCCGCAACAGTTCACCTTGCGCTTGTGAGATAGTCGGATATACTTTTAATACAATTTACATTATATTGAACGACATCAAGCACTAGCCGCCGATTACTCGGAAGCTCTTAACGACTGTAAAGACAAATCAATCGTTGGCAATGAGTTTGAAGACACCACCTGCTGACATTGTGTGTGAGTGAACGGAACGGTTCGAGTGAGTTTATATATGTGAGTATATATATGCATGAATATTTTTTACGAAATTAAATTATTCCTCCCTATATACCCTAAAAAAATTATCATTTTGTATAGCATGATCTCACCCACACACAACCCACACCTTTCGGCTCGACAAAAAATAATTATAAATTAATAATACAACTACCCCAAAACAACCATCATGAGTTAATATAAACATAGATTCGTATAAATACTTATTTGTATTTAAACCAAATCGTGGAACTTTTTAAAGGCCGTTATGTAACTTTGTGACCAACCAATGTAATCAGCTTCAACTTTTGCAGCTTCAACTGGGTCATTGCCTAAATATCCCGGGAGCAGAAAATGCTGATTCTGATTATATACATCATTTAAAGTTTTGTTGACGCAAGCAAGCGACAATACGCTAACATCATAGCAGTCGCTATCGTTGATAAATCCCATTACATGGAACATAATCCCAGAGTCAATTTTATCCATGATTACAATTTTAAAAAACAAAAATTCAAATTTATTCGTATAGGTATTGTTGAACAGTTTTATGATACGACGTGTTGATACCCTGCATCCATGTGTTTAATAACTCGTTATAACTAACTCCTATCCCACGGTCAACAAGTTGCTTAATTTCATCAATTATATTGTGAAAATATCCCGAGGTATACTTATACCAACTTACAGCTGGATCAAAGTTAACTACCCAAAGCTTTTCACTAATCTTAAAATCATGACCTGTATATGTCGCAATAAACAACAACCTTAGTATCCACTCCCAACTAAGTTTAACCTTAATAAATTTAAACAATCTATCTAAAACAATATTTGATTGGTGGTTATAATCAACACGTAACCATTTAGCTTTACCGGGGTATTCAATAATGTTTTTATTGAACTCAGGTATATGTTCAAACAACAACACACGTTCCACAAACTCAGCTACTGTTTTTTTCGAATGATCAAATATTACACACTTGCCATAGTAACCTCTAAATACATTCATGTAATTTAAACTAACGTCACCGGTGGCAAAATCAAACATCAAATTATCGACAATTAAGCTTGCAAGCGCCGGATCAGAAGGTTTTATGGCGCGAAGATTTGGCTTTTTATGGGCCTCCGAAATGGTCTTAAATCTTACTACAAGCCCCATAAAGTTCTCGTAAAGGTGATGATTAGCAAGACCAAATGCAACTATTGTCAACAATAAGTCACACGGTTTGGCAATCAAATAGAATATTTCAACAGGACACGCCTCCATTTTGTGTTGTTTCCGATACAAGATTAAAAAATAATTATTCAAATTTGGTTTGTGCGAACTACGCTTCGCGTAGTGAATTATCATAAGTTAACTGTTTCCTTGTTCTTAATTTCACCATTTGGGTAATAATTGACAAGAACCCACTTTGAACCACGTCTGACAATCTCTTCAGACACACTACCATTCTCTTCATAAAATTGTTTGTAATTTACAGTGAATCCACGAAACACATTGGATCCAACCGCACACAACTTTCCGCTGGGATAATAAGAGCGATAATATTCTGAAATTTCCTTACCATCAAGATAATAAGATTTGCTTCTGATACCACCATCCGCCCAGTATTCAATAACTTCAAAATCCATTATAGTATCATGTGAATATTCCACACGTCGCTTGAGTTGCCCATTGTCGTAATAATAACACCATAAACCATCGCTTCTGCCATTAAAATAGGCGCCGGATGTCAATATCCTACCGTCGTATGTGTATTTGTAGTAAGCGCCATGTCGCGTGTTATTTACATATTCAAATACATCAACTGATTCGTAGTCGTATTGAATATACTTACCCCATTGAACGCCATTTTGATAATCAACAACACTATCCACATTGCCGTTGGAATCATAAAGTATCACTCTACCATGTAGTTTACCATTAGCATATGGTTTGATACTATATATTCTACCGTATAGATTATACCTGTGTTCTATTTGCTTTTTCCCATAAATATAAATACACATTCTGTGCAAACTTCCATCTAGATTGAACTTTCTTTTTATACCATGGTGCTTACCAGTATTGTAAAGTGACCTAGCAATTACGGCATGGTTTTCATCTAGTTGCTCCCAAATACCATGTTTGGCGCCGTTTGGCAAAACCCAATATCTAGAATACACCTTAGTAACTAATGTTGATAACACACGTTTAAATTCCCATTCTTGAGGTTTATAAATACTTCTAAGATACCTATTGGCGGATCCAAGTGAACGATATAGAATGGGTTCACACGCTATCAATATCTTAACAATGTCATGTGGGAATATTTCACCAATGTGGACAATATTAGACATTTATATTAATATAGGTAATTTAGATAAGTAATTTAGAGATGTTTATGTGTTGTTAACGTCGTTAAAGTATTAACAGCACAAAAAATTCATTTTTGTGTCCTTTGTTAACACATTTCACGTAGCGGCATAAGGGACTATATTCCAATTAGCGTCATACTGAAATTCGCAAGATCTTTGTATAGTCCAAGTTATGTTTTCACTAGAGTCACCAACCAACTTCACAAGCACACTGTAAGGGTCCTGCAACACTTTATGTATTGTTCTAAGGGGTGTTTTTCCAAATATTTCTATATGGTCCCACCAGTGATAGCGACTAAGCACACGTTTTGCGTCGCTGTAAAAGCGTTTCACTGATACTTCTTTAGAATAATCCATTGGATTTGATTTTACAAATATGATATTTTCGACCATCACTTCAAGATAACACCTAATTGCGCTTTTGTCGACACGTTTGTGCGCTAAAAGAAACACAACAATAGATAAACATCTAGTTGGTATTTTAAGATATGGAAATGTATCAAATAAACGATCCACCCCATCGGTTATTTCATTAGATGGAACCCTACCAGTAAATGTAATAATTGCGTTAAATACAATATCACTCGCGCGATCAGTTATTACATTGTAACATTTATTGTATGTTAAAATATATTCAATGCTAACCTTGTCCGAGGCCATAAATCTTATCAACATCCGCTCGTGTGATCTTGATGATGGTTTATTATTACCGTATGATGCCCTAACGCCGCGCCAAATCGCCATTAAGTGCCGGCAAGTAGTGGCCAAAGCATGTCTATTTAGGCCGATTTTAATTTTACTAAAAATCAACCTAATTACATCATCTACCAATACCAAATCCATATCAAGATATATGGTTTATACACAAGATTCAAATTTATTTTCTCATATAGAAAATTTACCATACATTATATAAGCATTGAACATTATCTCGTATTTTGGAAGATGAAAAAAAATTACTATTATAATATTACAACATTGAATAATATTACATCAAATATTGAAACCGCAAAAAGGTTCAATATTAAAGGCAACTACCATCGAGAGATAATTAACAATTATAACGCAATAAATTTTCATAAAGCAGTAAATTACATCCCTATGGGTGGATTTGCATTTAAAGTTATAAACTCACTCGCGGATGACATTAAAGCATGGGCTTTAAACCCCACCAACACACAACAAATATTCATACTCGGTTGCGATTCAGCCGCTGGTGACATCGTTTTGCAGTTCCTGACAAACTTACATAAGGTCATGCCAAATCGCGTAAGGATTGATTCTAATGCGCGTGCGATAACATCAATCCCTATCAATATTTACGATTGGAGGCGAAGTGGCTTTACATCACGATTTGATCAGTCACAAATCAAGGCTGTGGTAAAGCCTCCTAAACGCCGACGCAATAACAACAAACTACGCATCTATATTCTCGACGATCATATACCCAAAATCACAACACAACATACATCAACAAAAATTTACGATGTTAGACTAAAGATAACAAAAGATATTCTCGAGGAAGTTTTCCATAGCGCAATGACAGCAATTACTACAAGCCTTAGTAATAGTCTACCTAGGCGCAATGGAGTTATTTACCGATATAGTGTAAATACCCTAGTAGATAAAATACGCGAATACAAATGGAATGCGTTGGCGATCTTTAGAAACGCTCCAAAGCGGTTAATAACTGGATTTATCAACACACATTATGTAGTCAGTAGACGCCGATTGATACACAACCGTAGATTCACAAGAACCCCAATGGTTGACATTAGAGTTGTTGGCACAGGAGCCAATGTGGGGATTCCATTTTATACATTACGACATAACCAAATGGCAAGATTAGCCGAAAGCGACGCTGTAAGTATAGCATTCAACCCACCTATAGATCACTTCAGAGATATCGATGATAGTGATGATGATATAGCAGATAACATCAACGATGATAACATCAACTAACCACTACTCAAGAGTTTATTTTTATTGCGTTTGGTGCACACCACTAGAGTTTTTTGGCCCTTTAATTTTTACACTAATATACCTAATAAAATCACTATAAATCGTGTAGTTTTACGACAAAAAATATATTTTTTGATCAAATTTTAAAGGAATCATTTTTAAAGATTGAAAAATTTATTAAAAAATTCCAAAAAGTCAATACTATGATTCCATAACTGGCGAATTTCAACACTTTATGCGCGGCCATTATAGATTGCGATAACGCGCCCAAAGAGTCCGTATTTATATATCACAAAAAATAAATACCATATCCCGCGCAGTATACTACAAACCTAATCCACCATTATCACTATGACGCCGTTTTAGTCCACTTATAAATACTAATAATACATTACCTATCTTAATTTTACTAAATTCCAAATCGGTAAATTCTGTTAGGTCATAGTTATATGGTAATTTCATTACAATTAATTTTGTTAATTTACCCAAATATAATCTTTTGGCAATATCAATCAACGATAAGTCGCCTAGACGTAACCTTATGTTGGCCCTAACGTCATATCCACGCCCACCCCATGGTGGATCAATAAATACAACATCCTGTTTCAAATCGCACATTACTTTAGTATAATCCGATTCCACAAATTTAATATTAGTGATGTTATATAAACCAACATTATGTTGCAACACAGCCATTGTTTCATGTGATATTTCGACGGCATTAATGTGACCATATATGCGCGAGAATGCGATCACACTGCCACCACAATTAGCCGTCGCATCTGTTATCGTAATTTTAGATGGGGTGGTGGACAAACGTTTATTAATTTCATTTATTATGATTCTCATTATTTTTGGAGAAGTTATACTATAAATACCTTCATATGTTATCTTGAGGTCCCCTTTGTCAGCGCTTTTGGCGCCAAAATCAGGAAACATAAATTTCATGCTAGGAATATCCTTTAATGAATATGTAATATTATTTGCAAAGCGTGCCATTTTAGATTAGATTAAATTTAATAAATTACAATTTGCTAATCATATCCTCACTAATTATTCACAATACTCGATTGTAATATATAATAAATGGTAAATTATTCAATTTGTTCAATTAGCTAAATTGGTTAAAAAAATCATACACTTAAAACCACCAGGGATCTTGTTTATTGCAAACAAAATACATTGATTTTAGTTGATGATAGAATCGCTTAGCGCCACATATGATATGATCAATGGTATACTTAGATTCATTATAAATGGCAAATTGAAACATTTTAGTTGTGTATTTTTTAAACTTTGATTTGCTCATTTGTTTATTTTCTAGTATTTTACATAAAGTCATAAAATCGTCATACCATATCTTAATTTCACATTGAAAGAATTCGCATATGTGTATAAATGCCAACACGCTTGATTCAGCAGCTCTAGTTGCAAGGGCTGCACGCCATCGGGGTGTGTAATCACTAACTGCCAATATATAAGATTCACATGCATGGATATACCCATATCCAACTTGATAGTTTAAAATACGTTCATAAAACATGTCAGAGAAATTACGCCATGCCCACCCTACATTACTATGATATGAGCATTTACTAAGCAAAGATAAATGGCGTAATTTTTGACCATCTTTGGTTAAAAGTTTATACATCCGCTTATTTGTTAATGCAAAAGCAATCTTTGGCATGCCAAAATCCAACTTAGCGGCATGTTCAATAATAACTCCAATAACATCATCTATTAACCCTTCCATTAAAGTTTGTATTTGTGGAATTGTGGGATTATAGAATTATGAAATTTAAAAAAATAATTCATTTTTAATGCTCTAAAATCACCTAATCGTCAAAATCACTAGTTGATATAGGAGTGTATGTAAGTAGCCATTTGCCGACTTCAGGGTCGCGTATGTCGCCTCCACAGAGTATATCTTTTGCCGTATTTACATTCATACCCTTGCGCATAACATAACTTTCAAGTTCACGTTTATACAACTTACAGCATATAAACTTTATGAATTCATGATCATCAAATCCCGATAATCCTTGAAGGTTTAGTAACATGCTACCGATGGCGCTAGTTCCAAATCCACCACCAGTGTTTCCAACCCACCCGTAGTATAATTTAAACAATATTGTATACGCGTCATCGTATTGTGATGCGTGTATAGACGCTACACTAAGCATATAATTATAAATATACTTAGCGGAAGTAAAACAAGAACTAGCGAATATTTCAACAAGATCATCAATTGTCGGAAATATGTTGTTATATATCAACACTTGATGTAACTTTTCAACCAACATACTTGATCTACCTATTGAAGCTACAGTTCTGTGCAAAAGGTAACTGTTAACATCCACATCAGGATTTGTGTGCGCTAGCGCTTCGTGTAATAGATCGGCGTTATATGTGTAAATAACTCTTTCTAAATCCAATTTACTACTAATACCTATTTTTCTAATCGCCCAAACAAACCACGATGCTGGCGTCATGAAGGACACACTCCGTATCTTTAAAAATCCCGATTTAATCAATGCACTAAATAGTCTTTGGGTATAACCCATGCTGGTGGCATATCCTTCAATACCAAGCCAAACAACATACCATGATTTTACTAAAGTGTTGATAAATTTTGGTGTTACTTGTAGATTATGGTCGGCGCCGATACTACTACCAATACTCATACCATCCTCATAAGTATGCACTTTCAATGTATGTGGAAACTTCATGAGTTTTTGTGTTAATTTATGCAAACGTTTGCATGTCATTGATAAACACAAACCCGATAAAGTAAACATGTATTCATTTGAAACGGCGCACCGAACAATCTCACCAGCGATATCATTGGGCAACAAGTCCATGTGTGTAAAGTATACATATATGAATATTCCGTATAATTACTATTCAAATTTAAAGCTAATGTAACATCAAAAAATAAGTTAGTATTTAGTATATTGTATATATGTTGTGTATATATGTTATGTATATATTGTATAAGTTTAACTCAATGAGTTAATAGAAATTATGTTGACACGGGCTGGGAGTTCGTGAGAAGGTGCCAGGAGTTTCCTCTTCAATCGCCATCAGGTAACCATAATCATAACTCACATCGCAACTATGTAAGTTTAAATCAAAGTTGGTGCTTTTATAATTACCAGCAATGATGTTTTTTAAATCATATGTGTTGTTGGGTCTAGGCGAATAATCGATCGATTCATCGAATAAATAATCCAACATAACAGCGGTTGATTTTGTTTCCGCAAGAATGCTAAGTCGTTCTTTTGGTGTTACCTTAATGTTGAGATCTACGATAACTTCATCAAATGCGGTATAACCTTTGTATTTGGCGATAAGGCTCAACAGTTCACGATCTCCAAACCGATATAGGCCACTTTCACCTAAATATTCAATAAATCGGTAAATAAATTCCACACCACGATTTTTGAATACCAAACGAATAAGATCATGCGTTGATATCTCGAATATTTGGCTTAATTTAACCATTGTAGGTATCTGTTCATAGTCAATGGTGGATCCGATTGTAGTTACAAAGTTAGGTGTGATATTTCTACCGTGCAGATGTTTACCCATCCACAAAGCACTATGCTCAGCGCAGACTCTTACAGCCACATCGTAATCCAATAATTTAACTTCAACACCGCATTTAACAAGTGTTTTGTGGAATTGTGGGTTGTCTTCTGTAACAACAACCCAAGAATGCGCACTAGTAAGTTGTTCGCCATCATGTTTTAAATTACACATAAAGACATTGAAAATTTCCAGGCCTAAATTTACAATTCTTATAAACAATTTTTTTGAAACAACATTTACGTGCTTTGCTATGGTTGCAACAGATTCCGCACATGTAGAATCGTCGATATCATTAACGTCGACGTAACCCTCAACACACAATTGATTTAATAACAACGTGCTGTTTTCACATCCGCGCGTGTGCAATATAATATTGATCAATGTGTGTATAAAACCTGTGTCATTCATGAACAATGAAACCCATTTCCAGCCAGCATGTCTAATAATGAAATCAAATACATTTTCACCTTCATATTTACAAAGATATAAATTTTCCATAACCACAGCGTTCGAATATCCTATTGGTGGTGAAAATATTGATCTTAGATATTTACAAGTTGACGACAAGAATTTACCCATAGTGAAATAATGCACCGAGTCCATAGTGCATACTTCATCATTGTGATTAACAGTATTACGCTCGGCTAGGGCCTCAATATATGGATAAACAATTCTCATTAACACATCCTTAGGCAATGTTAATAACGTCAACGACATGACGACACTAGGCAATACAGAGGAACGCTTGATATACTTAAACTAAGCAACAACTAACCTCAATTAACTATAATCTGACACTACTATACAATTAACATTCAATTTTGGATTTGTGGTGGCTTGGTCGGCTACGCCTCCCTCCGCCTCACAAATACTCGGTCTCCACGGGACCCCACGGCCGAAGGCCTAGGGCCCGTTGCTCCGCAACGTGTTTTACTCGTTTCACTCGTAAAGCCCCGCGTCACCCTCGATATTTTAGTATAATACCCGTTAACATAAGTCAACATAAGTCGTCGGAAGTCACCTGAAATACCGAGGGTGACGCGGGGCTTTACGAGTGAAACGAGTAAAACACGTTGCGGAGCAACGGGCCCTAGGCCTTCGGCCGTGGGGTCCCGTGGAGACCGAGTATTTGTGAGGCGGAGGGAGGCGTAGCCGACCAAGCCACCACAAATCCAAAATTGAATGTTAAATAATCATCTTTATACATAAATATCAATTTAGTTATTTGGCGATAAAATACAGGATGAGTTTAGCACCTACCACAACTAAATATTCATTAGTATTAGCGGTTAATCCATCAGGTGTTATTGGGGTTGATTGCGCAAAATCTAGCTCAGATAAACCTAATCAAATTATACCATGGGACATTCCTGAGGATCTCAAAAACTTCCGCAAGATTACATCAGCGGTCACAGTGACCGCTGAAGATGGCACTAGTGTTAGTTCAGCCATTTTAATGGGCCGCAAAACCTACGACACAGTTGCGCCTTTGTTCACAAAAAAAGTGTTTCCAAATCGCACCCCTATCGTCCTAAGTTTGCAACAAAAATTCGACCCTTTGCACCCTGAAGTAGTATTTGTTGATCATGTAAACAAAGAACTATTCAAACAATATCCGATCGTGCATAATATTGGTGGCGCCGGATTGGTGAATACTACATTCGATACATTCGTTTACAATGATATTCATTTAACACACGTCGATCATAATTGTGAAAAGATTACTAAAGATCTCAATCCTGTTGCTGTTGATATGGATAAGTTAGGTCAGATTTTACTTGCTTATCAGCACAGTGTCGCAGAAGATGCTAAATTTATGGGCAAATGTTCATTATGCGATGAAACCATAACCGCAACCTACGTCCATTACCGTAAAGTGTAAATTACGAACTTATTGTCCCCTTAATCTTCACCCACCACACACTTTATTTTTTCCCACCTTTTACCAACTCGTTTAATACTCGCCATCTTTTAGTCTCCAAAAAATAAACTAAAATATTGATGATGTCAAGTGTATCCCAAGGCAAGGCCCTTTACATGCCTCGTGTTGAGTAAATTCCAACATCGCTGAGCGATTACTTTGCGATTAACGCGCCAACCAGTTATCACCACGAATGGGAATATACATAGTTTCGGGAATGTTGCGAGCCAACCAATTGTCGCCCATGACGGGGAGGTAGTTTTCACCGCAGCAGCCTTCACTTGCCTTTCGCATTCTCCAAACGGCGATTAAGACAATGATAACTACGGCGACGATAAGAGCGATATGCCAATTCTCCATAATGTAATGTTGATGTGTAAGTATACGAATATATAAATAACCGCAAAATATGTATTAAAAAATATTTATTTGCATTGATACAGATATACTAATTAACTACTTAAATGTTTTGCGTTTATCTGATACTCGACCAATTGTAAAATCGTAAAGTTGTGAGAAGCGAGAATTCTTATATCCGTTCAACATCCTCACTAATTTTTTGTCATTGAGATTCTCCGCATACTTAATAGCAGAGTCAAAATGAGCTCTTAGCTTATTTCTACGCGAATTAAAGTATTTCAAAGCAATCTTATCGCCGCGATCAATAACTGCTCTGAGGCCGAACCAATCATCGCATTTGTCGGCAATTTCGGCTAATGTGTCGTAATCATCACATCTCGCTATCATGTATTTAACACCATCGGCAGGTAATATACCTAATTTATAGCAATGTTCATAATAGTCGCCGTGTTGTGTTAGCTTATACATGGTTTCTAAACTCACGGTCCACTTACCACGATGCACCGTGTTGAGTATCGTAATAGATTCTGAATTCCACTTTTCAACCACCAGCTTTATTAGCACCTCATCGAAACTAAGGTTATTTTCACGCAGTATTCTTGCCATTATTAGTTTAACTGCCGCTAGTTCCTTATACGACAACAGTAGACTAGTGTCGTATGCTGTAATATATTTAAATTTAATGGAATTATATAATGATTGGCTAAGTCTAGTGGTGGATAACATATCCCACCAATTTATCTTGATCTCATTATCGGCAATTATCGTTAGCATACCTTTTGGTATATATCCGGGTTTACTTTCCATTTCATACCCATCATTATCCAGTTGGCAAAGTTCATACCATGGTATTGACCAATATCCATAAAGTTTCATTAAAACGCCGATTGTTTTAGCTAATCTAAGCTTTAGACACAACTGCCAGCAACTTTGATAATATACAACATTAGGCATATAATCGTTCATCCAAATTATCAAGTTTTTGTTTGCTGATTCGCATGTATACCTTATGAGATCAGTATCTGTTACATTTATAACTAAAAACTCACGTGTATAAATCACCCATTTCCACATGATATCATGCCAAAGATGACATGTTCTACCGGCTATCCATTGCCCGATAACTGGTAATTTGTCAAAGATACCAACCAAGGTTTCAATAGGTAATGCTTCCATTGTATTAAATTAACGTATTATGATTTAAATAATATTCATTTTTAGTTACCTTAATGAGTAAAAAATGAATACTGTATAATGTAAGTATTACAAAATGGCCAAATATGCTAATAAATCGTTTACTGCGGCCATTATTGTTTGTGCCATCGCAGCCACATTGGCAACTATTGGATTTACTTTAATTTATATATTGGATAATCCTAGTAGATTATATTGGTGTAAAGACCCAATTGTGATATCATGTGCCAGCGATAATTCAACATCGCAACATCATCGCTATAACTCAACGTATATATTAAAATATACGGTCGCTAGTTGTGAGATAAATACCACGGTATCTATGTATAGCGATGTGCCGTGTGAATTCTCAACAGGGGGTTATGTTATATCCAATGGTGTTGTTTGTTATATAAATCCAAATTGCACTTTGAGTCCCGATAAGGCGCGCAGTGTGTTGGCTGTGATTATAATTAGTGCTCTTTGTGCGCTTGTTGCATTCATGGCACTTGTTGCCGTGTTATTGTTTAGATTCATTCCTTATTTAAATATGTATAAATCATAAATTTTTTTATATTTGATAAATATAATCACAATAACTCTTATTGAGACAATATATTAATTTACAATGGACGGCTTAGATAGTTTCCTCGAACGCGGTGATAACGGTGTTACTGGCGGCGGTATTAGCTCAACTTATCTGCGTTTACTCGCGGTTGTTTTGCTTATCGTTGTTATCATTGTTGCTTTTTACATGACTAGAACCGAGGCCATGGAGAATTCGCGATGGGATACTCTTAAGCAATATCTTAATACTGCTAAAATTAGAACAGCATTAAACACGCGTGTTGATAACGTGTTTGCTTAAATCATTGTTTAAACTGCAAAAAATAAAGTTTATTTTTTAATCCATAACTTTAATCAACATTGAGAATATCTTCATCTGATTCATTTGTATTTACATAACTTACATAATTTGTTAGATTATTACCAGCTGTAACGACGACATTATTGCCAAATTGTGGTAAATTTAATTGTAATGTCGTAGGGGCTATTAAGTCACCAAATTGCGGCACTGTGAATCTTGTAGTATTGGTATCATGTGTTCTAATCGCGCCCTCTGGGCCCAAATGTGTGTATTGTATGAAATATGGTGGATTTATAGTAGATATATTTAATGATCCGGAGGGCTGATAATCGCCTGGATACATATTAAAATTCATCGTGTATGTTGAATCAACACCGCAACCACCTGGTGTTAATGATCCTGTGCATCCGCATGATGGGGTCGCGGATCTACGACTATATCCCGCAGGGCAAGCTTGATAACACAAACCAGTGCGATTGTCGGTGTTGATGCCAACATTATAACTACTTGATGCACCAAAGCGATTATATGGCTTAAAATATTGATTATACAATTCCACAACCACACCTTTTTCATCATAATCCATGTTATTAGAATAAGCGACACAGAAATCAGCTAATTGTTTATTGAGACGTTTGCATGCCGCTGTCATTAATTCAACACAAACGTCAACGTCGAATCCAACCATAACATTGGCATATTTACTAATATCTCCAAACACTAAATGGGACACAACATGTATACGATCACTTGTATTTAACCGCGATACTAAAAACTTACAATAATCAGAATCATATTTATGAATAGCATATCCTATTATCTCTTCGGTTCCTATTTTGTATTTATAGACTGGTAAAGTAGTCTCCATACCTCCGATTCCACGATAAATAATTTTGTCACTATACGAGTGTGTGTTTGGCCATTTAACCAACTGTTTACCTAACTGCACACTAGCTAATTTATTGATATAGTTAAATACATAATGCGCATGATCGGGATGCACGCGTGATATTATCTTTAATATCCTACATATATCGTATTGATATAATTGATCGCGTGAATGCATCCTTGATATCCAATTAATGGCTGCTCTAACTGCGACATTACCACATACTCCTTCGATTAACCCACCAATATCATAAGCATTAGAAAATTGCTTGTATCTTAAAAGATATTGTAGTCCTTTTAAACCATCACTAGTTCGCAATGAGTTAATAGGAAACTCGCAAAGTATGTTTTTGCGCCTAAGGTTAATTAACATGTCAGCTTGGCCATGTTTAATAATATATTTAACTAACTTATTGCCATAAGGATGTGGTTCAGTAACTGTATATTCCTCACCAAATAACGCTGATTGAACCTTTTTTGTTACTCTTTTATTAATCAACATTGTGACCAAATCAATAGTTGCAAATCGTAGAAATGTATCATTGAAATCATACCCATAGATAGTAAATGTTGCATTTGCCGATGTCAATGGTTGAATTTTAATACCTTTTACAATTTCATTAAACCATTTACATGTCGTCGCTAAGTTACACTTGATTAATTTTTTAACCGTGTTGACATTAGCAGTTACTTCCTTTCTTTCACTTGCACTAATACCTCCTCTACCTGTCTTACTAGTTTTACGCTTAAGTGCTAACCAATTGATGCAGAAACCCAATATAATATCAAGAACCTCGGGAGGTAACTGTAATATCAGTGATTTGTTGGTTTTTATACTCCTTAGATTCATTTAATACTTTACGTGAACACACTTTACGTGAAAACACTAGATTAATATATCTATTATACTAAGTATTTAATAAGAAATTAGTGCAAAATTAGATACACCACCCTGCAACATTTTTCTTGCCATCCGGACACACACCTATCTCACTTGCCGACTTTGTATTTCTCAAAGTCATGTCTTTTTGGCATGCTAAGCCGATATCAGTGCTGTTGGGAGGGCAGACTTGACCACAATTTAGTGGAATACCAGGTATACGAGCGTAACCACTCGGGCAAGGAGGATAACACAACCCATCGACATTTTGTGTGCCTGCGGGACAGATAGGCATGCTACCGGCTGGTAAAGTTGCAACTTGTGTTCTAGTGGTGCTTTTGGTGTCCCTTACGCAATAATTAGGATCCTGTCTGTAGTCGCTTGGGCACACTTTGCGGCAAGTCAATTGCCCAGAATCGCGAGTGTAGCCACTTGGGCACGATTTATAACATCCCGTTGCAAGCTTATCATACCCACTCGGACACGACGTAGTTTGTCCAACGCCAGTTGAATACCCGCTGCCAAGATCCTCTCGTGATATAGTATTGGGGTCGCGCCAACACTGTGAACCGTTCCAATAATAACCTGATGCACAATTTTGCACGCAACGCCATTCTCCAGCTGTTGGTCGGAAGTATCCACCCGGGCAGGCATCCCACGGCGCAATATTACTTTTAATATCTGGAGTATATCCTGTTGCACCTGCTGTGCATGTATTTGCATATTGCGTATATCCATCTGGACAATTCTTGCGACAACTCATTTGGCCAAAATCTCGCGAGTAACCACTTGGGCAATCACGATAACATAATCCATTAATATAACTATAACCACTAGGGCACGCATAATTAAACCCAATCTTGTTTTCCGCCAATGTATCCCGGGTAAATGAATCGGGTGGTAAATAGCATGTGTTTGCGAGTTGTTGCCAGCCGCCAGTTGTTGGACAGTTGCTACGACAGGATAATACTTGACCCCAGTCATTTGAACTGCCGGCAGGACATCCTGCATAACATAATCCGTCTTTGTATGTTGATCCGGCATTACACGCATCAGGCGCCTTAGGTGTGGATAGTAAACGTTGCTTGATACAATGCGTGGGAGTTTCTGAACCCTTCCAGCCTGTGCCACATCCGCTAAAACAGAACCAAAGAATAGGTGTATAGCCGCTAGGGCACGATTGAACGCACAATCCATTGATGTTTTCATAACCAGTTGGGCAGATTGCACCAGTGGCACCGCCGACATCAGGAATTTGAGCTACAGATCCAGGGATTCGATTTGTAAATATTACGTCAGCAACTCCCGGCGACACGACTGCTAAAATATTACCAATTATACCTAAAGCGTTTCCGTTCGCGATAGTTCCATTTGAATAAATTCTACGGTCGTTATTTGTTGCACTTGTGTTGCTGACACTACTAGTGGCGCCCCATTGATCGTTACTACCAACATTTGTGGCTTTATCTACAGCTTTAACACTACTACCGCCAGCTGCAACCAACTTAAAGCTACCGGATGTTATTAATCCAGTTTGGTAATTATATGTCCATTGTAATGATTCATTACCGGTAACACAATCAACTATTACAACATCTCCAGTAGCAAGCACACTTGCACATTTACCGGCAGATGTGGATAATAGGTAATAAGGTATAACGGGTAATAATCCAAAGTTTCTTACAGATTTCATTAATGTGTCATATGATACCTTTATTGCCGACAAGTCGGTGTTTAAAGTGGCTAATTGTGCCGTTAAGGTGGTGATTTTCTCGTCCCGCGATGTTAATTGAGAAGTTAATGACACCACCTGCGCTTTCAACTGATCACGCTCTGTAGTTACAGTTTTAATATCTGTTTGTAGTTTTCCCATTTCTACATTTAGTGTTTCAATAGATGACTTTAATGTAGTTATAGTGGTGTTCAAATTAGTTATAGTTGATTGTGAGTTACTCATATCGGCCTTTAATTTATCTCGTTCAGATGTTAATGTTGTTACAGTTAAATTAAGTGACGATATTTGAGCCGTTAAAGTTACCTTATCTGTCATACATTTATTATAATTGATGGTGAGCGCGTCATATTGGGATTTTAATGCATTAAGAGACGCTTTTAGGGCGTCCCGATCGCTTATAGCAGCATTCAATTGTGCTTGCAGATCGCCAACTGCCGGCCCTGAATTAATTTGATTTTGTAAACTACTTACCTGCGCACTCAGGGACACATTTGTAGTTGTTAATGTCGCTATATTGGCATTTAAAGTATTAATAGTTGTTTCCGCAGATGCCAATTGTTTAACTAGATTATCTCGCTCAGTTGTTATCTTTGTGATTAATTCAGTTTGAGTATTTATAGTTGTATTTAAAGATGTTATCTTAGCATTTAGGTTGTTAATAGTGCCCACATTACTATTAATAGTTGCATTCAAAGAGGTTATTTTATCATTACATTTCGACAAGTTATTTACCTCTGTAGATAATTTAACCTCAAGATCCTTTACCTGTGTAGTAAGAGAACTATTTGCTGTTTTCAATCCACTTATCTCAGCTTTTAATGAATCAATAGTAGAATTACACGCAGATAAGTTTGCATTAAGTTGATTTACTGTTGCTGTAAGTTGTGTGATCTTTTCGCCATTCGCAGCCGATTGTGCCGTTTGAGCTGCGATTTGTTGAGATAATTGGGCAATTTGTGTTTTCTTTTCTTCATTAGTTTGGTCTAATTGTTTTTGCAAATTAATTAATTTGGCGCTACACTCTTCTAATTGTCGCTGTAAACCAACCACAACGTCGCTAGATCCCTCTGAAGCTTCAATCGCGGCCTGTAAGGCGACAATCTCCGCCTTAAGTGCTGTTATCTGGGTTAATAAATCTTTCTTTTGTCGATAAAAATACCAAATTAGAAATATCAACACTATCGCAATTGCGATTGCTATACCAATGAATATTTTGTGTTTTCTTTCCATTTTGATATTGATAATATTATTCACAATAATCACAAATATATTATCGGTATCAAAAAAATAACACAATTGGTGATTAAACCAATTACATACGTAGACGATTCATGATAAATCCATAAATACCCAAACAACCGATAAACAACAACATGAATGCGAATGCAAATAATAAATCATTACTTCTGTCAAATGATTGAAGTGTTCGATCTAAATCAACACTTTCAACACTTCCACCAACACTACGCACAATAACATCGCCATGATTGCGTTTAATCACGTGTGTTGTTACAGTTGGTTGTGTTACCACAGGGCGCATAACGCCGCCTCTTGGAATAATACTATCTATTTCGTCAAATGGATCTTTATTGCTATTATTGCTATTATTGCCATTACTACTACCGACGTAAACTATAGTTTCATTTGAGCTATTCATTTAATGATGTGTTTTTATAATGTGTTTTTTACAAGGTGATATTTAATAGATACATGAATTCAATTTTGTTCAACATGAGATCAAAGCGTCAAAAAAAATATCTTTTTTTGAAATGGTCTAAAACTTAAACATCACATGTAACAAAGTATCCTAAAATATAATAGCCGAGTGATGCGAGCTGCAAAACGTAGAACAAAGGCTTAATGGCGTCGGGAGCAGCACCAGCCGCAAGTGATAAAAGAATCACAATAACTAATAAAGCCCAGACGCTAATACACTTCATCGATTTATATATATGTATGGTTATCTATAACGTATACGGTAAGATTATATAAAGTATGTTAAAATATATCGACAAAAAAATAATTCAATTAGAGAAATAATAACATAATATTATAATCAAAAAAAGGAACCACAGCCTTGTCAATACTGTGTAATAACACGTTAATATGTCTTTAATTGAAAATAAGGAGCTCTTTGCCAAGTTAGTAAGTTTAGTTGAGTATAAGAATAATTTTACAAAATTTGGCGGAATTGCCAGATGTCGTAATATAGTTATTTGGAAAAGTGATTATGATAAACAAAAGGAAAACTTTGCAAATGGTAATTTTAGTTATCTTGAATTAGAATAAATTACCATTTACAATACCCTTATTTTTTAACCTAATTATATAATTACTCATAGTATCATACAATTGAAATTGTTACATGTCATCTGTTCAGATTTTAGAAGACTTAATTATCGGTAGTAATGGATGGCGTCTAGGAGGCACTTTACAGGGCCTCAATTTGTCCGAGTTGATAGTTGGTGATTTGACTGTTACGACAATCAACGGTCAACCAGCAGCCAATATAGTGTTTTCTAATACTACACAAACGATAACTGGTAGTAAAACATTTACATCAACATTATTGGTGAATAAATCGGCAGGAGCGAGCACTGTGGCTGATCCTACATATATCCTTACAGGCAGCACTAATGGCGGCGCAGGGACTACTCCAGTCGAAATAATGTTTCAAAATAAAGTTACTACAACTGGCGCTGCGACATCTACAGTTGGCGTTGTGGCTATACCAGCAAATACAACCGTATTGATTCAAGCACACATTACGGCGCGTAGAACAGGTGGTAGCGCCGGCACTGCTGAAGATGGAGGTGGTTTTATTTGGTATGGAACATTTAAAAATATTGCAGGAACAGCTACTGTCGTAGCAGCACCTAGTTACACGGCAATGACTGATCAAGCGGCATGGGTTATCGGATATACAATTGCGGCCGGCAATGTGAACGTTAATGTCACCGGTAGTGTTAATAATAACGTTGCTTGGACTGCGACACTACGTTATTGGATTAGTTCAACATAAAGCACTTTATAGGTCTGATAAAGTCAATAAAGTTGTTAAAACACAAAATAAAGCACGTAAGCAATTGATGCAAAAAAATAAAACTAAACAAATATTCTTTCTATATCTCGTCGATTTGTATTATGTAGTTCATAACCTTGCCATTTAGATGCATCCCAGTCGATTATTTTTTGCGCCATTATACGCCTAGCCGCATGATTCCCACTAACTACAGCCTCTATAAACACTTGATTATATTGATAACCTTGAATATCATTAAAGTGTTCTTTGAGATAACCCCTACGGGCTAATTGTAAAGCAATCTTACGTTCGTGAAATCTGTGTAGCATTGGGATAGTTGGATTAACTTGAGACCTATATAACATATATTCGTCCATTGTTCGATATTTTAATAATAAGCCTAGAGTAGTTTGTATAAATATATCGGAGGTATGACGAGCGTAGACAATGTGATCGTATTGTATCTCTGTATTAGTTGCAGCAAGATGTTTAACCCTCAAATGCGGGTTACATAATCCTAATTCAACTACTTTTGTTACAATTTCACTACCAACATCATCTACATCATCACGACATAATTTAACACCACAACTAGCAATTTGTGCGGAATATTCAAGTAAGTCACTACGGTTTAAATAAACAAGAAGTCTGCGTAAATTATCGGTATTAGAATGCGTTATGATCCTACTACATATCCATATCTCACGGTGATATTTGTTTGTTGTATAAACTGAATTCAATAGCATATCGCATAATTCTGTTTCGTAGTTAATTCTCTTAACTGCGCGTATTATATCTATTCGATTCATTAATAAAGCAACGTATAACATACATTTATGGGGGTCTTGTAATACTAATTTTATTTTGTTGTGCTTAATTAAACAAGCGTATGTAACTGGATCATCCAACCATCTGTATTTTTTAATCAACATACAAACAATATCTACATTGTTTGTTTTAACTGCATATCCAAGAATATTTAGGATTATTGTAAAGTATTTATCGCGTAACCCAGCAACAAACTGTTTCGCCCGTTTGTCGCCGTTTTTTATCAATCTAATCGCGTATCTTGTCACAACATCATTACAATAGTCATTAAAAATACTTTTAACATGATTGTTTACAGTGTGTAAAATTAATCTCATTAATTCACTTGTTGTGAGATCAACCGGTGAAGTTTTATTAATCATACCTAATTGGACCCCATACATCCACATATAAGTTTGTGTAAAAAGATCATTTATGCCAATTGTTTCCAATATAGCGACAGAGTCTGTAAGCAATTGTAAAATATTAGGTTTATATAAAGTATATAATTTATACAAAGCGATTGTATCGCGTGTTCTTACAATTAATCTAAATACACTTATTATACCGCTGTTATTATTGTCCGCTATTAACATTTCAATTATACGCATAGTTGACGCATGGGCGCAACTAGCCACCACTAATGGATACTTTTTGGCAGCGTCTTGCAGCAAATAGCTTAGTTTAAACTTATTTAGGTAAAGTTCATTTAACTCCCTACTGCAACCTCGTATTTGTTCAGCTGTGAATGGAAATATATGTTTGATAAATACATCATTAGTTATACCAGGTATCAAAGTCATGTTTAATTTAAGCAAAAAAAGATAATCAATTTTTAAAATCAAACTTGATATTGATATATCCTGTAATAAATCTCAGAATCCGGTATAGAAGTATCCATTGGTTCGTAATAATGTCGACATAACCACACACAGTGATTAACGCAACTAGCAGTCGCCGAAACTGTCATTAAAACAACTCCAACTATCGACATAGCTACTATATCGAAACCAACACCTATGCCTGCTATAATTAATCCTAATACAATTCCGGCAAACAATACACGCGACAACACTGTGAAATTTGAACTCATTGTATTTGTTTTTACTTAGTTTTACTTAGTTTACTATAAATACAATCAATAGTATTCATTTTTTGTTGATTCTATATACTACAGATAAGCCCTAAGGTATTCAGAGTAAAATTTTGTCTTGGGGTTGTTTATAGACAAATTATACGTTGACTGAGTTGGCCTTAAACCACATTGTTCAATTAAATAACGTAGGCAACAAATCGCCGAATGAATGACACATAAGTCGCACAAGTATGCGTATTCGTCGCTGAACTTATTAACACTATTCAAAAATTGTATGACAATAGTGTCATCATTAGTAACACTACTTGTAATAATATTGGGTAATTCCTCTGCTGGAATTTTTGAATATATAAATTGCGCACAGGCATCAAACCTTTGATTTAAAGCCTTTTTAAGTAAACAAACCATAACATTGATCCTAATATTATATCTATCATGAACCATGATAATAAATTTATATGCCGCTTGGTCGTCGCAAGGAAGGTCACAATCTTCTACGTTCATATCGACATCATCAGAATATTCTATTAATAAATCAACAAGCTCTTTATTGTAGGTGTAAATATTACAAAGTTCACTCCATTCAAAATCACCTACTGAAACTCTAACATTATATTTTTTACACATTTTCAACAACAGCAAAAGCATACTAAACGTGTGTTTGTTATGTAATAATCTTCTTACCACACCACTACATTCAACACCATTAGATACCATAAGTGCTATTATTATGTTTACAAAACACCAATTATGATCTTCAGTAGCCCTTACCAAAGCAAACTTTGATAGTCTTTCTATAAACCCTGTGTCATGAATATAGTTTCTGAAGTAGAATTTTATACATTCTATGCTGCTGTATTTTGCTATCTTGGTGCCCACAGTAGTAACTAGTAGTTGGGCATTGAAATTATTTTCTAATGCCGATGGTAGTAGCAAATGAAAATCATTTTCAAAAATAAAGTCCATTACCGTCATGCTTTCTCTTGTTTTTGCTAGTAGAAGTAAGTTGCCAGTATGTAAATGCTTTAAAGCATTTTTAATATTAATATTCATCATCATAACAAACTTTGTTTACAATAGCACTTATGATAGATGATATAAAATTTTATACAAATAGTTAATATAGATCTTCGGTATAAACATCTAAATAGAATGTCGAGTGTTACAACTTTATCTTCAGGAATTGATCAAGGTGAGATATTTTGCGTCGAATGCCCGCATATTGTTGGTCGCGATGAATATGATGATGATAAATACTGCGACAACATTTGTATGTTTAAACAAGATGGTTGCGTAGTTAAACCTCACCCAGATGTTGATAAAAATACAACTGGAGTAAAGATTCTTGAATTCTATTGTCCGCAATGTAAAGAACTAAGGACTGTATCGAGTGATGACGAACGCGTATTAGTAATCGACGCTACGCAAGTTCAAGAATATATGGCGCATATTTCAGTTAAACGTAATGATGCTAAAATGAGAAAAGAAATGGGAAGATACAAAATAACACCCGGAATGGGAACCGGAAGCGGCACAGATATTGGCCGAGGCATGGATATTGGCGGTCCGGTGCCATCAAGTGAAACTATTGAACAACTTAAACTTAATTATAAATTGCAACTTGAAAACAAAAATAAAAAGTAATATAATGGAACTTATCGATCAAAACACACATTTAGATAATATCACGGTGTTGATATTCGGGTCGCGTATACCCGGCGCGGCTTTAAAATGCACTGGTGAAAGCATCAATAATGCATTGGATTACGTTAGTATGCATTTTGATGATATCCCAGATCGCATCATAGCGCGCTTTAAACAAGCAGCAGTTAGTTATTTAAGAAAGTCATTGAGTGACCATATGGATAACCTATACGACTCAATGACCGCATTGGGAGCCCTTTGTGTAATTTTATATGAATCAAACCAATATCAACAATTAACATCACTTATACACTCATTGCTTCAGGATTCACAAAACTTATTTAACTTTGACGCAATTGAAACGTTACCCATGATGCCGCGCAGAGGCGAAATAGGTTATGTAGAAGATTTTTAATAGATCAAAAAAAATATATTTTTTTATTTTTTTAATTCGATGAAGTTATAAAATTATTATCTCACCAGCTTTAATAATCGTTTGCTGTAATCAGTGCATTTATACACTAAATTATCTTCAGGCAGACTAATATCGCAAATTTCCCGATACTTATTATCATTTTTAATAACTGTTTCACGCGATTGTAAATGTATGCAATCAAGTAACTTAAGTTTTTGATTATTATCTTTGAAATAGTCTTCAAAGATCTTATAGATAAAATAAGGATAATAACTACGATTAAGATCTTCTCCAGGAATTTTAACCATTTCAAATAATTCCATTATTCTAATAAATCTCACACGAACATCATTACGTTCTTTTTCAGTTAATTGAGGAGGTTGAATTCTACCATCTGTTAATTTTTTAATAATTAACGGCGCATGATTATTATATGATGTCATATCGCATTCTACTAAATATTCTCGTATAGTCTCACAATCCAACTCTTCATCGCTAATATCATCTCTACGGCAACAGTCACGTATTCTATTGAGTTCATCATCGGAGAAATTTTTGTTCTTTTTTGCTTGTATACAATCGAGCCAAAGATTCAAATGTCTTATATAATCAAAGCTACCCTTGCGCATATTATTTGTCTCGCTCACCTGCGGATTTTCACAATAGGCCAAATTATGCTCCCAACCTAAACTACCGCAATCCGGGCACTTTATGTCACCTTGTTCGTGTAATTCAACCTTACCACCACATTCACAATAGTCGCTGTTGGTATATTCAAGCACACATTCGATATTTTCTTCCATAATATCTATCAGTTGTTGGTGTAGTTTAGTTTTTAATTTATCTAATTTTGTATTTGGTTTTACAGGTTTAGCCGACGTTTTGGCGGTCAAAGCTGGTTTTTTTATCACATTAGAAACTGCCGTCACGGCAATCGCAACATTAACTGGAGTGGGTTCAATAGGTGCAACCAAATTTACCTTCTTACCACTTATACGATCAATCCTATCGATTACGAATTTCAAACTCCATAAAATTTCATCTAGTTGACCGCTGAAATTATTACTAGATAATATATTTGAATACACAACGCCATATTCTTTACATGGTTTAGCATAAAATCTATACATGATTTCGGCTACGGATAAGGAATAGTTTTTTTTAATTTCCTTTATCCTACCAATCATCATACCGCTATTAAATTCGGTATATTTGGTTAATTCTCGGATGAATTTCTTTGATCTAGAAATTTTACCTACAAATTTATTATGAGTTGACTCGACGCTCATATAAAGAATTGCTCGTTTAATAGAATATAATTGAACCGGAATTAACTTTAACATAAGGTCCACGTATAATATATTTTAATTCAGTGGAAAAATAATTAAATAACAGCATGGGTGATTTAAATCAAGTAGAAGAACTTAAAAAACTAGCAGCGGAGATTAATAGCAACCCTAGTGTTGTTTACGAACTCCCTGCTGAAAAAATGGACGAGTATCGTAAAAAGATGAATCCTTTTGGTATTAGAATGACTGGTGACGAAAGTTTTGCCAACATTTCAATCATCAATTGGCGTGATCGTTATCACAAAAAGTTCCTAATGACGTCATTGGTTGGATATCTTTATCGTTTGGTATATGAATATGAACCCGAATTGCGTTTACCCGCCGAAACAACAGCAGAAGAAAAACAAAAAATCATCAATGGTATTAGAACAACAATTAACCAATTTTTGAATTATCATTTTGAGTTTGACCCCGATAGACACGTTCGTGCTGCCCATAACGACGGCGTAAAGGATCCTACTTACACGACTGACCGCGCTGAATTAATTAAATCAAGAATCGAGAATAAAACACGCGCAAAGGTTGTTGAAGATGTTATTAAGTCGGAATTAACCACTGACAATTCTAAATACTTTAACTATCTCAAAGAAACTACTGCGGGAGTGTATCAAGCAGCTTCCACGGCTCTTAATGATATGAATCTGTTTATTAATGCGCTAAATCAAAGCAACTTTGACGAGGACATTTTGGCCGTTTTTGAAAAGCGTAGAGGTGAATTACGCGATAATGTAAACAAAATCGCCACATTCGCGACACCGCTTGCGCGCGCTGATACTCTTGCCGCCGTTCAACACACTCCTTCAAGTGAAGTTTTCCACAATTTTGACCGATATATTACTAATAATTACGAACAGTTGTTGGAATCAACGCATTCACTTTATGTTGAAAGACCTGATGTTGAATTTGGTATTCTTTATTATGGTTCTTATAAAACTAAAGAAGAAGCGGATGATAACTATAAATGCCTTGAACGCGAGTTCCGAGCATCTGTATACACCATTAGCAACCGTCAATGGACCCTTCTAGGCCCTTATAGAGAAAATCGTAATCGTCTCAACTTCTACAATAAAAATACCGAAGTGTTGAAACAAATGCAAGAGCAAGTGGAAATGGATCATAAACTCGCTGGTGATATGGTTGAAAAGAAGATTCGTAGATCCAAGGCCAAGAACGTTGCCGAAATGGGTCCTGATGCGCCTGGTATGGCCCAATATCAAAAGGATTTCAACCAAACTCGTGAATCGGGTGTTAAAAGTTATGTTACTCAAAAGGATCAAAAAGCAATGGCTGATATCCATGCAAAGCGTCAGAAGATTATTGAAGCTAGCCCCGATGGCGCAATTCCTGTTGAAGTTTACTATCCTGATGATGAAGGTAATGTTCAACATGGTTTCTTCTATACTCAAGCTGAAGCACCACTACATCTCGCTAATAAAGATTCACCTTATGCTGGCAAATACCAAGAACGTGATATTGAAGTTACTGGAGAAGATCCAAGTGAACCAAGCGGTGATTCTAAAACAATGCTACTACACGCTGTTAAAACATCATCGACAATGCTGTCAAATGTAGACGGTGGTGCAACAAGCGCTGAGATATCTAATACACAATCTGTTATTGAGGCAGCTGCCGACGTTAACGATAGCTCAACTGATAATATCGTTTAATATAATTATTAACTCAATATAAAATTTAGTATCGGTTTAAATACCTGTTCCACTTTAAATTAATTCTGTCAGTAAATATTATGGATTCATTTAGTTTTACATTTGACATCAAAGGAATGATTAATGGAAAATACGTGTTGGTTGCGGCAGCTGCCGCATTTGGTGTCTCATATGTAGCGATGAGCGCCAAAGAGATCATCATGAAATATCTAACCAAATCACAACCAACTCCACCCCAACCACAATCGCAACCCCCACCACTGCAACCCAACACTCTTTCGAGCAATATTATTGAAGATTATAAGATGCTATAATTATAAAAAAAATAAGCCCTATGTATTATTTTTTGAATTAAATATACGTAAGTAAAAATGAATTCAATATTAGCCTCAATTATAACATTTGTAATTATTTTGTTTGCCATAACCGCCGATTTAATTGCTGATTTAGTAGACAACATGTGGAAAAAGGTTGTTAATAAAAGATCCAAATCGATAAGCGGTGGAAATGATTGGTCTAGCCAAAATGTATGGAATGATGATATCTATCGACGTTTATTATCAAAATCATTACAGTCCGGCGATCAACCCCCAATGATAACATATGATGATATCGATGTTGAACTGCAGTATCGTAAAAACGCATCCCCATTGCGTCCCGATAATCATATTGGACAACGTAAATTATTTTTAAATGAATTGTTAACATTGTGTAAATTCCAAGAAATTACAGGAGATACACTTGAAGATAAAATAATAGTTTACGCGGGTGGAGCTCCTAGTAATCATATTTATTATCTACATGAGCTTTTTCCTGCACTAAAGATACTTATAGTGGACCCTAATGAAGTCCATATATACAAATCGGCAGTATACGATGACACTAATACACATAACTTAAAAATAACAACACATTATGACTCTCCCAGTGACGTTATTTACTTTCGACCTGGTAGATATGATATGTATTATAAATTCGCCGGTAGAAAACACACTGCGGCGGACTATCCAAAGCCCATTAGAGTATATGATTTCGCAACCGGAGACATTATTGAAACGTTTAAGACTACTCCAGAAGCCAATATATTAGGCCGCAATTGGAATCCCGTAGAACACACTAAAACTATGTTTAAAGTTATGAAGGAATCATCAGATCACATATTTATTATTGAAGATTATTTCACGATTGAACTAGCAAACGCAATGGCTGAATTTGGCAACAAAATAATATTCTTTAGTGATATAAGAACTAATCTTTCACAAGACTTTAATGACACAACTGGCGCAAAAGCCCACACTTTACCAACTGATTTGGATATTCTTTGGAATCTCTCGCAACAATTTAATTGGTTAAGTATTATTAAACCTAGATTATCGATGTGGAAATTCCGTTGCCCATTCAATGACTCCCCGGCGACAATTGATGCACACGCTTCTACACCAATGATTGCAGCTGATCTCAATATTAGTAAAAAATATGGTATCGATTTCATCGCTGATAATAAACAAGGTTATCTATCGTATCCGCCTGGTGTGGTTTATATCCAACCATTTGCCGGCGTTTCGTCAACTGAATCGCGACTAGTAATTAAATCAGAAGATATCGACAAGCGTGTTAAATATCTTAATAGTGAATATGAAAATAAATTCTATGCCTATAATAATATTTACCGTTGCTTTGTCCCACATATAAACAATATAAGTGATGAACTAGTTAAATATGGAGTTGATAAATGTAACGACTGCGCAATGGAACGTTATATATGGGATTGCTACAAAACAAACTTTGCACCTGAATTGAATATCGACGATGCAATAATTAAGCTTTGCGCACACACTGCACGTAAATTGAATAGAAATTCACACGGCGAATTTACTAATTTTACACTTGATTGGTATTTAAAGGTTGCCAAAGAAAGATTAGCATATGAACATGAACGCGGTGCCGCATCAATGCATCATAATAGAACGCGTCCGTTAAAGTTGGATAATCAAACTATTGAAAACATTGAATCAGTTATTGAATCAAATAATGCGCATTTAGCCACCTAATTCAATAATCGTTTAATTTCATCTCGTTGGGACAATTTTATTTTTTCCAAGAATTCCCATACTTCAGGAGCGCCAAATCGGATATTACTACGCGATTTAGCACGGAACTTGTATACTTTCATAGTATCACGTTCATAAAGCATTTTTGTGTATTTGTCTTGGAATATTTCACTCACGCATTTTTTCATGTATTTTGCATAATCACCTAGTGATTTTTCTTCATGCTTGATGTAATTGTTGGCACTTGCAGTATCGGCAAATATGTTGTTATAGGCGTTTTCTCGTAGACCATCTCGCGCCAATGCTGAGTCGTTGTGCGCGACAGTTATACAAGTAATATTATAATGACGACATTGATAGTAAAGAGCTTTGAACTTTGGGTGTTGAGCATATTTTTTGAGATACGGCGTTACGTCATCGAATACGAGCACCATTCGCGGATTAATATTAAGCCACTTTATGGCGACTTGTTGCTCATCATTTAACTTACGTCGAGTTAATGTATCCATATTACGGTTAATATAGAATTTAAAAACTTTGTTCTTTAATTCTCTGTATTCAGCGCGTAAGTTATTAATTTTACTTTTAGCTACTATTTCGTCGGCGTCTCCTACTAAAATCTCATGCTCATGTTCTTCTAATTTATCATCGATTGTTTTTGCAAACATGCGGGCATTAGGCGGGCAAACATCTAAAAACAAGCTTTCTAATACATCAGTTTTATTACTAATATCATAAATCTTGCGCCGCTTTTCTTGTTTTTCAAATATTTTATCAATTAATTCATCCGTCAACCCATCGTGGATTAAAGGAGGTGGAACATTGTTATTACCGCTATAATCTTTATTAAGTTTATCTGTCGGATTAACAACGACAATATCGTTGACAAAAGGATTAACATTATATAAAATGTCCTTTACTATGGTTGATTTACCCTGTCCGGATCCACCATATACGTTAGTGCTTTTATCCAAATAAGTAGATGCTGTAATACAGCATTCTTCTACAACTCCGTTACTACGGCTCGCAAATTGATTAATATTAAGGTTATTAAATATATCGTCCATGTTATGTTAAATGTTGCATCCAATTATATTACAATCAGATAGGTATATATAAGGGCAAAAAAAACACACTTTGTGTAAATACATCTTTGATTATCAAATGTCTACAAAGCGGTAAAATCTATGTCCGGTTTGATTTCTTCCAAGCTACCATAAAATGGATCTGTGATACTCGCAGTTACTATTTCTGCTGCACCGCTACGCATGGTTTCAGCAAACTTATCGGCCCGCATTACAGCGTGATTAACGCACAATATAGTAGTAACTGCAATCATACTATAAACGGCAAATCTTAATAGTTTTGTGCTCATTTCTTCGTCGTCGAATATAGCCATAGCGATCAAACAAATAATAAGAGTTACTAGTATGGCAGTATAAATGGGGTTTTTAAGCATTGTTCCAATGATAGGAAAATTACTTATTTTTTGTGTAAAGTTATTAAATGCTTCACCGATTGAGAAAGTCATTATTTTACTAATTTGTTAATTATACTAATTATGCTATTATACTTACCGTAGTAAAATTACATTACATTCCAAAACCTATATCATCCATCGCAAAGTCAAAATTTGCAATTGTTGGTTTGGGCTCATCACCTGATTCACTTTCTGATTCGCTACTTGATTCACTACCACTAGCTGACTCATCAACTTCGGTTTGTTTATGTTTTACGTTATTAGTGTCACTACCATTACCAATACTACCACTAGGTGCTAATTTAGAATCTAATTTAGAATCTATTTTAATATCGCTAATTGTGTCTTTTAGGTTGTGCGATGTATTTGATTGTAATGCAAAACTATCACGTGTGAATATTTTATTTTGTTGTGGTTGTTGTGCCGGCAATGGAGTTGTTATTGGCGCCATAAGTTCATCATCGCTTGAATCATCGTATGTAGGTTTTCTAGGACGACCGCGTGTGCGTTGCTTAGATGCAAGTTGTAAGGCTCTTATTTCGCCGAGTTTAAGATCAAGTTCACGATTAGCAGCATCACGCGCGGACATAGCGGCGTCACGCTCAACTTCAAGCGTTTTTAATTTTGTCAACAATCCAGTTATAACATTCTTGGCACTTGCTACCTCAGATTCTAGTTCAACGCGTGTTTTAAGTTCCTCAACAAGTGCCTTATTTGCCTTATGCAACAACTCAACGTCGATTTTATCGCGATCATTACGCCCATTATCAACTATCTTTTTCATAAATCTTTCAAAATATGATTCTCGAATCAAAACCATAATATCAGTTATTACGTTCTTAAGCACTTCAATATTCCCCCGATTACTATGATCATCAATAATCATTTTAAGGTATTCTTGTTTAATTACTTTAATGCTAAAATCTTCAACAATACGTAATACAATAACATTCAACAAACTATCTTTGTCGCGTTCTGTTAGGTCATTGAAATATTCATGAGGTATAAAACACCTAACTGTTTTGTCTTCAAATTCACCAAATGTAATTGTTGAGTATCTTGTAGCCGATCTAAAGTATTCACAAAGTTGTTTAACAACATGTTTATACAATTCAGTGTCGTTTTTTACTCCCCTGAGATAGTTGATTATATTACTTTTATAAGCATCTGTAATTGACCTAGCGCCATCTATTTGTGTTTTCTCGCGCGCCTTGAGAAACAACGAATTATAAAAAGTATCCACAAAATAACAACCAATAATCTCAAATACGGATAATACCTTGGGATCATAGTTAACTCTATTAACTAATCCCGAATGTTGCATTTTATGTTTAATGAGATGATTATTAAAATATAGTTTAGTATGTCTAAATTTCCAATACATATCAAAAAAATATATAAATGGTTAAAACATCATTTATATTAAGGTATAATTTTTTTGCATGCTAGCCATCTAAGACACTGTCTCGCATTCGAAAATAGTCTTAAATTTGCTATGATTGTTTCACCAGTTATCAACTTTTGATCATATAGTTTTTTTAATGTAAACATATCATCTTGTTTGGCAACCGAGGCCATCATGTCATTGACTGTTTTGTAGTGTTTATCAGAATACCAAGATAATCTTTTGAAATGTTTGTGAACAAATACAAAGTCGTTATCACCACGATAATGATTATTAACTAAAGTCACGTCGCAATAAACAACATTATTACAGATCTCCTTGGTGCATTTTGGGCCGCATTTAACGCAGTCGAGTAGGCAACCAATAAGGCCATTTGTTTTTCCTGGAATGGTTTTATGAGTTAAATCACATAATAAATTGCATGGAATAGTAAACTTGTATTTATGTAGATATGATAGTAGATGATAAACGAGTTTTATTTTATTTTTGGTTAAAACGTCAGTTATTATTTCTATTGGTTTTGCAAATTTTTCGGGATAGTATATTTTAATGGCTTCATATGCTCCTTCTCCAAGCATCCATTCAAGCGAAATGTCCCCGTTGAGTGTGTAATTTTTGTGTATATATTCATATGACGATTCTTTACCAAACCATCCAAAGTATCGTTTAACAAATCTGCTAGAGATATTTTGATACTTTAATATCTTTAAAGTAAAATCGTTATTATGACTTTTGTAATGAGTAAGGGCTGTCAAATCATCATCTGATAAGGTGTTTGTTTTCAACAATATGTCAACTATACTACCAGCTTTGTTATTTAAGGACCACATTAGCGACAGTAAACTACCATATACGTTAATATCACAACCTAAACGATAGTAATTAATCCACAACTCAATACTGTCATTAATACCCTTTACGTTCACCAAAGCACGTATTTCAGGTAGTAACTTTCTTGCACAATACGTTGGTGATTTTTGTGTCAATATTGGTAAGATAGGTGTGGCTTCATCGAGCCATAGCTTACAAACACCACGCAACATACACGCCTGTAACTTTTGTGCATAAGTTACATTACTAAATCCTTCTACAACAAATCTCAAGATTACACTAGTTATTTCCCTAGGAACAAATTGCATCTTTTCTCATATATATTTATCGTTAGCTTATAAAAGGCATTAATGTAAATTCATTTTTAACAACTCGCTATCACTAATTACATAAAAAATAAACAACTAATGCTATATTATGTGTAGTTGCATAAAGCTGTTATTGGTGTCATTTTCGAACATAAATCGGCAAACCAAACTCTCAACTTGCTACCCAGCGGAGACAATGTAACCATTCTCAATGGCGACACTTTCGAAGCTTTCATCCATATAACAGCAGTGATGATATTGTCGTATTTGACCGCAAGATCAAACATATTACTCGGCAACATAAATCCAGATTCATACAACAACTGCACCTTTGAATTTGCAGGATCATACACACTATTGGATTCATATTTAATCATTTTGTAGATAAATTCTGAGTTTGCTTTAAATTTATCAAAGATTTTTACGTAGTCTTTGCCGAGTATTTCAAAAACCACTCTAATGCGCTTGATGTCCAATTTTTCAATCACGTAACCGAGATTATTTTTTCTCACAATCAAACCACACAATGTCAACAATAAGTTGTTATCGGTAAAGATTAAATCGATTACTTTTTTCGAATCAATAACCTTTGTAAGGTATGTTTGATCATTCAATAGTAATATATTGATAAAGTCACGATTGAGAGTGTTTAATATTTTTTCCTGAGTGTGATCGTGCAATGTATCTCCCATTTCAATAACAGCTTGCAAAGTTTCCGCTCGTTTTAAACTTTTGATGGCATTGTCAACATCGTGACAGTCTCTTGGAGCGCCGATTCCATACAATATTTCAAATATTTCACGATCACAGTTGCCACCGACAGCTGCTGATATAGTTCCTGATTTTGTAAATAATTTGTAATTAACGTGTATTAATTTTTTGATAAGTTTTGAGTTACCACGGGATAGCACGGTAGTTGCCAAGCTTTCATCATATGCGCGCTTTAATGTTTCCTTGAGGGCCCATTCTGCCGCCTTATTACAACCTTTTCTAATGATATTTTTTAACGCGTCAAATGATATATTTTTATTGTTGTCTCGCCAAAACCATTTGGTTAATACTTTTAAATTCGCCATTGATATGTATTTGATGTCACTTAGAGGATGGAAACCACTTAGATATCTACCGAAAATACTACCTATAAATTGATCAAGTAGTTTTGGAGAGCCAGACTCAATTAATCGCGTGTAAACAGGACCTAGATGGTCACTACGATGTGGTCGCTTAATAAAGTATAAGGCAAGTTTATAATGCCCAAGTTTGACCAATTCGCTTGCAATTTGATTGTAATTTTTAAATTCCGCTTTGACAAATGGATGATATTTTAACTTAACTATTTCATTAAACTCACGGTTGACCACCCCAAGGCTAATCGCCAAAAGTGGATATCCATTTGCCACTTTATCAACCAATGTGTGTTTGATCTCATGTGGTATAAGATCCATTTTTAGATGTATTTAAATACCTAACTAATACTAACCGATACATAAATTCATTTTTAATTGGTCGATATTTACACACGATTAATATACATATTAAGTCATTAACATCATTAATATCATTAACGTCAAAATGACCAAAACAGCCATCTGGTTAATCATCATTATAGTAGTATTAATAGCCGCTATAGGGGTCATGTGGCGCAAGTCCCGATCCACCACTGTGGCCGCTAACATAGCCGCTGATAAGCTGCCCGCTGCCTACACTACTACATTAAACTACCTTACTACAGCCAATACATGGAAATGGAACATTAATGATAATACTAGTGTAGCCAATGTTATGCTTAATGTCACACCTGATGGCACATTCAATATTAATGCTGTTATTCCCACTCCTAGCTACGGTATGCCCAAGAACTTTGCTGTGACTGGTGGTAAAATTGAAGTTACTTATGATGGTTTCTTGCAACTACCGTTACCTAGTAACACAGGTAGTGATAACTTTATGCAAATCAACTATAGCACTGAGCTTGGTGTTGCCAAAGTTGTATTTGTATGGAATGGCCGTTATGGTCTTGGAACTTTGGTTAAAGGTTAATCACTTCGTGATTCTCGGTCTCCATGTGTTTTACTTCAGCTACGCTTCGTAAAGCCCCATGTCATCCTCGTTATTTTTTGATATCTAAATGGTGACTTTTAGCCAACTTAAGGTAACATAAGTTAGCGGGTTAGTATCGAAAAATAACGAGGATGACATGGGGCTTTACGAAGCGTAGCTGAAGTAAAACACATGGAGACCGAGAATCACGAAGTGATTAAAAAAATGAATTGTGTAATAGTTCATATATTAGCTGATATAAGCAACATGGAAGTGTTACCTCGTGAGATCATTACTGAGATAGTGATTAAAGTGCCTGTTGAGCAACATATACACTCTCTACCGGCACTAATGCTCACTTCAAAGTTATTTCATACAACTGTAAAAACATTATATGTGGGGTTCAATAAGCAAATAATATATAATGCTTTGATTGAATATTATGTTCTGCAACGGTCCAAAACAGGTATTGATTTTGCAGTTGGTTTAGGATGGAAAGTGTCCTCGATTAACATTGCGACTTGTTTATATAGGCATCTTGATGACATTAGAGATCATATAGTTGATAAATATGGCTTACCCAAGGACACAATAGGAACATATACGTCGGCGATTATTGCCACTAGGTCATTAACGTATGCGCAATACATGATCGATCATGGTGCCAACATAGATATCGTAATGCTATCTAGTGAATTGCATAGAATACCCAGTGATATATTGGAATTATTCATTGTAAATTTACGTCAAAATGATGTAAAATATTTACGCGAATTGCTAAAAACATTTGTTAATGTTGATATTGGATTTACTAAACCCGATAAAGGCGCTCAATTGGCGTGCAATTTAAAATTATTATGCGATAAAGGAATAATTTACAAATCTGTGCTAAGAACTGGGATAATTAGTGCGTATCAAAGTAATAAATCGCCGATGTATGATGTTCCAGAATTGGCGCAATTAGCCGTCGATCTATATCTAAATGAAAACTTAGACGTATACGTTGAAATCAATCTAAATAAACCCTTAATGACCGCTGTGTTAGAAAAATCACCAGACATGCGTCTTCTTAAAGGTTGACGTATACAATAATCATGTTAAGGTAATGTTTGTATTTTTTTATTACATTTATTGCATTAATTACATTTAACACCTCAAATGACTTCATTTGGAGACTTACCAAATGAAATAACAGATATTATCATCAATGATGTATTTAAAACACAACAGATGTTTCCTGCGTTAATTTTAACGTGTAAATTATGGCATAAGTTGGTAAAAGTTGAAACAAAACCTTATTTAAACCCCATACGGTATTACATAAAACTACGTTCTATAACAGGTGTGGAATTTGCCAAAAGTTTATTATTTGATATAACATACCATGATATGGAATTGATTGTATCCAATGGTCTAGAATTTAACAAACAGTTAATTACTAGGGTTACATTTAGTGAATTTGATTATATACGTAGTTGCCTGCGATTAGGCCGCGATTCGCATGCTATTTTGCTACTCAAAATTCGTAAATACACTCCCTCGCCATATTTAATATGTATTGCAGCTGAATATAATCGTTGTAACATGATTAAATTGATGCTTGATTATATACCCAATGAATCTGACAAATACACAGCTATTATCGCGGCCGTAAAACATATACAGTCCAGCACTAATATTCTACGTATATTAACCTTAGGTTTGGAATTAAAACAAACTAAATTACACCCAAAGTATATCAGTGTTGTAATTTACGCCATATATAAGTATGCATTAGAGGAACCTGAATTTATCATTAGATGGATATTAGATAATCTAGATTATCATGTAATGTATTTACCTAAGCGGAATCGTTTTGGCCGCGTTAATAGTATGCTAAAACAGCATGGATTTGAATTTATACGTGATTGCGATGCCGATGTAATACATTTATTGAAACCAACATCATAAATATGATGTTTACACTACATAAACAGAAAAAAATATTCACCATTCTGCTTCAATGTTTACCCTATCACCGAACGTGATCCATCAGTAAATCTTACTAATTTATTAGTCTAAATACCTACAAATTTACTAATGAAACATTTACAATATAGCGACACTTGTCAATTAACTAATTCATTTTATATAAGTCAATCTTTACTATATTTTTTACGGAATCGTTCATTTCCGCTTTCCTAAGCAACAGAGGAAAGTAAATAATTATTTAAAGTTCTAATAAGAATATTTTTACATGCGTTTTCATCCCTGTCTTTTGTCCAAGTGCATGATCTACACCTAAATATTCTATCATCGTCTACATTTTGTAAATTTCCACAATTACCGCACGTTTTTGAAGTATAACTTTCTAAACAATGTATAACTGTAGTTCCAGTTCGCTTAGCTATATGTTTAATTAGTTCATTAAATTTATAATGGCTTAACGCATATAACTTACGATTTACTTGTTTACGTAGGTTTTTAGCAACTTGCTTAATTCCAAGCTTTGGTAGCAAAATTACCTTATACTTAGAACATAACTTTGATGCAAGTTTATGTCTAAAATCATAAACGATGTTTGAAACTTTGGCTCTCAGCTTCAATTCTCTTTTAATCATACATTTTTGCTTTGCACCTGTAAAATAAGGCTTTGCAGCAGTTATTTTGTCTATACGTTGGTTTATCTTCTCAAGTTTAGTTTCATATAATTTTGCGCCTTCTGTATAAATCTCACCATCGTAAACGGTATGAAAATTTACTATTCCAGGATCAATAGCACAGATTTCTTTTTTATCTTCTTTTACCTCGGCTCTACGTTCTCCACTAACAATAAGGTAATAATTACCATGTGAATATGTAATCAATGGATATGATGTAGGATTACCTTTAGTATTGATAAACTCTGATAATCTTTTTCTATTACTATTCGTTAAAATAGCATATTTGTAATCTTTACTCAAGTTTTCATCTTTAATCAATTTATTTATACGATGGTTAAATATCACCAACTTATTCCTCATTAATTTAATAGCGTTTGTTTTGATACGAAATGTAGCATCATCCCTGCGTTTATGTTTTAGTAGATATTTTTTACATAGATTGAGGTTTTTATGTTTAATACAAGTTTTATAATTCTTTACCGCTTCACGCAGGGCTTCTTTTCTTGAATCAGAAGGCAAAGGTAGGATAAAATCAGGAACTAAGTCATCGGTAATTTTAACATTTTTATAAACGTTAAATTCAATCATTTTTGGTGATATGTGTATGTCCATTTTCTGTGACATATCAATTACACGAAGTATATAACTAATTGATTGATTATATACATATCTGTATGCATCAAAACATTGTTTTAGCAACCTACGTTGTAGATAATTTGGTTTAAATTTAACCCTACGGGATACTACAGTAGAAACAGATTTATCGTGATTTAGATAATCAACATTTGTTAAATTATCTTTAATTATACTACAATTTTGATTCCAAAATCCTGTTTTACTTTTTGTAAATTTTTCGTTCTCAGAGATCTTACGAAGATGTTGAATATCTACTTTAAGATTCATTTCTTTTGTATCAACAAACGCATGGATATACTATAGACTATTTGAATATTTAAGTAGTAAAAAATAATATCTTGTCCATTAATCGTAAAAATATAATACATTAAGTTATTCTGAGTATATATTAGTAAAATCTACTATTTGCATTTGTATTTTACCGCCATATTTTTGTATTATACTATTGCTAATTGGTTTATGAGGAAGCCATAATAACCAAATTTGATCATCGGGTTTGATCTCTCCATCTATTAGAATGCGTTTTACCGCCTCATGGTTATCTTCAAAGCCGCCGTAATAGACAGCTTTGAGTTTGCTTTCAAACAATGCCATTGTGACAAACAATACAATAATTATAGTATGTTAATTATTCAATTTTATATAAAAAAATACACTGTAATTTGCATTAGTATTTAATTACCATACTTAAAGAATTTCACATTGAAGTGTTTTGAAAGAACCTTGTTTGATTCAACACGAGCATTGTTAATAGGTATTCTTAATGGTGTTAATTCAACACCCTTGAGTAATATGTCAATTAGGTCGCTGTAGTCGCCAGCGGTGTAAATTAAGCGAATGGTGTGCTTGACCACGGACTCGCTGATATGTTGCGTGCTGATTAGCGTTTCAAACAACTCACGAACATTAAGTTGTTGCTCTGGGGTCATTAAAGGGTAACTTTCAATCACCCTAATGGCCTCTTCACGTTTAATGTTGTATGTTGAAACATGCACATTCAATTCATTAGTGAATGTTTCGGGGTTATAACTCATCATATATTGGATAATTGGTGGTCTCGATGCGATAAACTTAGCCACACGCGGCTTGATCCACACGACGCATTCACGTAGATAGTTGTAAATCGGATATTTTTGATACTTTTCTGCAATGTATTCAAATATATCCAGTCGATCATGTTTAATCGCCGACATAACAAACACATGTGGTATCGACCAGTTAGTTTTTGACACACGTGATAATATCGGCTTAAATACATCCAATGGGCATTCTAATTCAACGGCTTGTTGCAACATTGGCGCATACTTAGAACCCCGTGAAGACTTTTTTGGGAGAAACCAATTTACTCCGTATGCGGCATGTTGCGATAGATAATATGTGACTAAATCAGCTCCTTGAAGCTTAATTTGCGAATTTAATCGTTTGTTGACGCATCTCAAAATATTCAATATGACCGACACCTCCCCAGTGCTCATTTTTAAATAGTGTAATAGTGTAGTAGTAGTTATTAGAGAGTTTACAATTATATACCATCTAAATTCAATTTTAGAGCCTCAGCTAGGTAGGTCTCAACATGATCTTAGTATAAACCAAATTTGAATTTTTATGTATTTTAATTATAGTAATTAGTTAAATAATTAGCTAACTAACCATGGACTCGTTACCACGTGATATAACCAATGAAATATTACAACGCGAATTTGCGCCAAATAGTGTAACTCATATCTATAAATTAGTAAACAAAAAGTGTGCTTTAGGATTAGATGTTGATCCTAAAGAACGATTTGATCGCAACATGTTTTACTACTATATCAAACACAACAATCTCGAAGGAGTGAGATGGTTTAGTCAACTAATGCCGCCTCATGGTGACGATTTCGCGGCTAGACTCGCAATATGGAACAACTGTGTAATTGATATATTTGACATCATATTACCATCCGTTAACTATTACGCCGAACATTATACCGATAAAGACACATATGGATTTCTGCTTGAGGTAATATTCAACAATCGTATTGATGTATTACAACTAATGATTAAAAAATATAATCAAGTTAATATGTGGATATTTACAGAGGCAATTGAACGTTGTAAACCCGAAGTTGTTAGTATACTAATACCACATGTATTCAATTACATAGTTCCGGTTTCGGTGTTAAGGAATTTAACTGTAGGTAAACCACCAAGTGATAAATTATACGACATAATTAAAATATTGGGTGACAACAGGATGTTGGATAATCGTGGTTGTATAGAACTCATAACGCAAATATATCGCACGGGTGATGAACCTGGGTTAATACAATTACTACTCACCTACTTTAATGCAACAATAACATTGAATTATCGAGAAGATCGCCCTGAGACAACAAAGATATTGTTTACCAACGCCGTAATTAGCATAGTTTAAATCATGTTATTTTTTATAAAATTTAATCAATTAATTGATTGATATTTACCAATTAACACACTTGATGGAGTTGTTGCCCAAGGAACTGCTTTACATAATATCAGGATTTACCGATGCGCCAAATATCAATATTAGCGCAATTTGCAGATTAAACAAACATTTTAATGGTTTAATAGAACATTTACGCTGTTGCAATGTCGCCAAATACTTTATTAAACACGATAACTATCTAGGCGTTCAAATGGTGCTTTTAGGGGCCGAATTAACCCGCCAAAAGGCCATTAAATTGATTACTCATGCTGTTAGGAGATCCTGTAAACTTGAGGTAATTGCTGCAATTATTCACCATACACCTATTCGGATTATCTACAAAAGCCGATTAATAAACAAAACATTAATATACTACGAACGCAATGATGTTCTAGACTATCTACACACATGCTACAACTACATACCTAGAGTGTCGTATTTAAGCACATGTGTAAAAGAATGTAGTTATTCCGTGGCGCGTAGAATCATTACAGGGCCTGCTGTCCCTCATTACAGAATTTTGAAAGACATTATCAATGACATGATTTTTAAATATTGGCGAGCGGATAGATACCACGTTTATCCAATTATACAAAACATTAGAGATATATTACAACTACTTGTTGCCAATAATTACACTAAAGGATACGAAATTCAAATTGTTATATGTATTTACTATCATGGCGACTTTGTAGAATTGTTAAAAATGATCTTATCTGGTTATCATGCTAATAAATACATAAATGACTATATATGTTGGATCTCGCACCGTGAAGAGTGTGACAAGTATATCAGAGAACAAACATGTATTAAACTACTAACTCCTGATTTTTGGAAAAATGGATAATAGAATGTTGATTAATCTTAATCACTTATTTTTTGTCGTTAATATAAATTAATACCAAAGTAATAAAGTAAAAAATGGATTATCACCTTGCCGACATTAACCAACCGAGAGGTTACCCTAATATTAACACATTGCCTCCATTAATTGGCAAAATAGAGCGTAATGCTATTAAACCTGGATTCAACAGAATGGGTGAGATGCCCGCAGATATGATTATGGCCAAATTTGAAGAAACTAATACTGAAGATTTTGAGGATGAAACCACAATCGTAGATTATAATAGGCGAATGATTACAGACCGCACACCGGACCAAAACTTATTTGCCGACGAAGAGCCAACGGGTCGCCGAAATGAGAGATATGGGCGCTTACAATTGCAATATTACGGCCATAGAGGTGACGCCGAGCCACCCCAACATTCGGAGATTTTCCAAGATTTTGCCGGTCCTGAATGGCATGATCCCAGAGGCACATTTACAGATCCTGATTTCAAAAATATGAGGTCGCAGGAGCAAGGTAGAATGAGATTTAAACGTTTTACAAGTGATTCTTGTGAGCAAGTTACAGGCGGTGGTGTAAGTGAGTTCCAAGCAATGCAAAGACGTGTATTGGCTGATCGTATGATGAAACCCAGGTTAAAGATCTTTTCGACTCAATTTGATGGTCGTAGAAACCCCTTACGCCGTAGCTATAACATCAAGACGCCATTTAATGATATCGTAGCGCAGCAATCATACGGCGACAAGATACTTGATTGGGCACTTAATCCCCAACGTAAAACAACCATATTATCCAACACTGAGATTCGTAATTCAAAGTGGTATCAACAAAATACTACAGATCATGAATTTAAGGTGCAGAAATATGGTGACATCCCGCGCAGATCTTTAAAGCGTTCATTGGCCGAATCACAAGTATGGAAACAAGCCAATAATATTGATTTAGGTGAATCTAACCTCACCAAATGCTACAAAGTTATGGGTATGATGGCAAATGCTGTAGTTGCTGCTCGTAAGGATCAAATCGCCGCAATGAAGCTTGGTGATACTGACTACGCCCAACAAATGGCGCAAATGAGCGGAAAACACGCGCCTTTGCGTTATAACATAGCAGCCACAATTCGCGAAGTAAATCTCGATGGTCAATTCAACAACTCCGCTCAAAGTTGGATGTTTAAAACCAATGTTCCCAAATTACCTCCGCAATTAATGGACTTAGCCACACATTCACACACTTTACCCGAACATCAATTACATGATGCCGTTATGGCTTATAAAACAGTTACTGAAGCATCTGGTGGCGCCAAACGTGACATCATGAATGAAACTATCGATGATGCTGAAAAAGCCACCCAAACCGAAGACATGGCCAATTACGGTAAGAATGCAAACATTAAATTATTAAACAATAAAACAGCTGCTATGCGGGACACTCAATACGGTATTGGATATAAAGAAAGCATGAAAACAGCAAATTATAAATTGGCAAAACAACAACGCGAACAGAAACTACTTAATTATAATGGTGAAGCTTTCAAGAGCGAGTCTGGAGATGCTCCTACGCGCAAAAACAAGTCTCCGGTTGGTGAACGCAACGGCGCGATTGAAAATGACACGATCGATAATATGAAACGTAGTGAACTAGGCGATAATCACAAGCAAGAACGTTTAGTCGGTAAAATGGGCTCAAAGTATACTCGTAGAAACACCGTTGACGAAATCACCCGTGACGATATGAGTAATTTGAATTAAGTTAATTGATGTAAAAAAATAAATCAATATATGTAATTTTTTTGATTAATCAATATCTTTGCGTTTGATGAATAACGGTTGTGCCAGCACTTTACCGCTGGGTGATAATTGACCTTTGGGAATGATATAATCTTGGAGATTATCAGGGTCAACCGAGAATAGTTTTATAATATAACATCGATCGTCAAATTTTGCTTCCCATGCATTAGGAACATTCTTTGCTCCAATAGCGGAAATCACCTTTAGATATGTTTTTAACAAGAATTCTTCAGTATCTCCTTCGATATACAACCAACCATCTGTGATAATAATAGCAGCTATTTGTTCTAATTCATCGTTGACTGTTGAAACCCCATGACGCCAAAATCTATATGCGATATCTACACAAATGTCACAATAAAGCATATTAAATGCGGACTCAAAGCAAGCTTTACAACTCACACATGATGGCATTGTGTTAATTAACTAATTAAGTGATTTAAAAAATATATGATTCAATTTTTAAAAATTGGTTAGTTAGAGCTCGTTTTTACGATTTTTGCATGTTCATCAGCTTTGCGCTTGATAAATAATGGTTGGGTTAAAACTTTATAATCACGTGATATTTTACCCTTAGGCACAATGTGATCTGTTGGTTTATTAATATCAACAGGGTGAAGTTTTAAAACATAAGTAACGTCATTATGTTCTACCTCCCAAGTGTTGGGTATGTTGGCCATTTCAATAACTTCCAAAACATGTAAATACATGTTAAATAGGGTTTGATCGTTGTTGCCTTTAATGTAAAGCCAACCATCAGCCACCACTTCGGCAACTACATCGCCCATTTCAGCATTGATAATTTCAACTCCGCGTTGCCAAAACTCGTGCGCAATTGTGACACATACATCACAATATACCATATTAACATTGGATTCAAACTGCGAGTCACAACTTACACATGAATGCATTTTGTATTTATTTCTGATTACTAATAATAAAAAATTAATAGATTCAATTTTTGAATTAATATAGCCTATAAATGATTGAATTATTGGCACTAATAACAGTTGTTTTTATACTCGCATGGGTAATCGGGTTAATACCTTTTTGGATGTTGTTGGCGCTACCAGGCTTTCCTTAATGTGTTATATAACAAAGTATTAAGAATAAATTTGAATAATGCTTTAGTTGTTGTATATTTATCATATTAAATACAATGTATACCAAAGTATGCCCTTGCGGTCATAGACATTGGGATCACTTGGCGCACACTTGGTTGAGATTCCGCACTGGTGAGATTGGTATCTGTCATCACAAGGATGAGATCATAAAAGGTTATAAAACAGTTACTAATTATAGCTACGATAGTGATAGTGATAGTGATGACGATGTTGGATGGAAACCATCTATTATTCACCACAATTACGGCGGTGGTGGGCGCCACATGTCGCTAATTCGTATTCTAATACACATGGTAGTATAACCTATATCACACCTAGAGGTAAAGGTGGGTATAGTTCTAGTTACGGTAGTAGTGACACTATCACTATTAAGGAATCTATACATTGTAAATGTGGAGAATGTCGTTGCGATTATTGCCTAAGTGATGAAGGTAGAAATGAACAAAAAGCAACCATTATACGTAATCGCAATGCCGAAAAAGCACATCAAGAACAACAACTCCGCATCTTAGAGGCAAAAAAGGAAGAACGTAGGAGATGGAGAGATGGTAGTTTTGCCGAGCGTAGGGCCCTAAGAGGAACATTTAAAGCCATATTACGTGCGATCAAAGAATTATTTATTTGTCATTGCTAAGTTTGCACTACCATAAATCATATTTTTTTTATGCTGTTTGAATATATATGCAAGCTTATGCATGCTAATATTTTTGTTCCAATGAAATCTCACGCAAATGTGTTTAGCACGCTTGTAAAATGCAAATTGAGCATTTAATAATTCTATAACTGTTTTATAAGGGTAATAACTTCTATTATATGATTCATTATATATCGCATAATAGAATATACCGCTGATACAATCTGCTTGCATCCACGGTTTGTCCTGTAGTGCTGATATTAATAATTCTGGTGACAAATGTGGTAATTTCGACCACTTAATTCGTTGATTTGATTGCCAACATCTATCAATTGCGTATTTATAAAAATCTGAATACATATAATCGACCTCGGGATTTAATCTATGACAATCATATAACATATTCAATACTTCATTGGTTGTTAGTTCATCCAACAACCCAAGTTGCTGTTTGGTGATAAATGTCGCCGGATAGTTGTTTATTTTTGTCAAACTATACCTTCTTAGTAATACCATTGGTGCGATCTTTTTAATGCCTTTCATCAGCATAGGATAACCTTTAAATTGGCTTAACACTAAATCAATAAATTTGTGGTTATATGTCGACAAAGCGGTATCTCTAATGGTGACTATTAAGTTGCTGTATTGCGGGATTGATTTTAAATGTAATGTGTTGCAAATCCAATTTAAAGTTGTAATATTAATGGTTTCGCTTGCACCCACGATCGCAGCGCATACAGCTTCATACCCTGAATTACGCAAACCATGCTGCAATATCACAAGATTTGCCCACTTTGCGGCGACTTTAATGGCCGAGAAGTGAACACCAAATTTAGCAGTGTATCGGGTAAATAGATTGATATAATCATCGCTTTGGGCCAAAAATTGCGCCGTGTTGTCGTTTGAATACCAACTAGATTCATCTAACATGCATATTAATGCCTGTGAATGCATTGATCTACATGCCGATATAATCCAACGCGTATACGCTGTTGTATAAATATCCCGCGGCTCCATTGTTGTAAAATTGATTTATAAAATGAATAATTATATGAACAATTTGTATTAAAATCAATTTTCAAGTTAGATAATCACATATTGGATATATTTGTATCATTGTGTCTTTGTAATGTTTAAGCTTATCATTGATAATCGCGAGAAAAATGTCATTAGACACGCCGATATTCTTGCCCGTGTCGCATATACAAGGGAGCAACTAACTGTAGGTGATTACGTCGTTACATACACCGGATTAGATGGTATAGAAAAGATATTTGCGGTTATTGAACGTAAATCACTTGAAGATTATGCTGCTAGTTTTAAAGATGGACGTAGTGATAATAAAAATAAATTATTACAGCTTCGTGATGCTACTAAATGCAAAATATTCTATATAATTGAAGGTAATGCTTATCCGCGCCCAAATGAAACATTTGGTAGAATACCATATTATCACATACAATCAAGTATATTTCATTTGCAAGTAGAACACGATATAATGATCATTCAAACAAAAGACACATTACATACAGCGGAAACACTAGTTGCCTTTATGCGATCTATGGAAAACCTGGAAGCAAAACGAGATGGTGTTTTCAAAGAGCTTATTGCACCGGGTGGTATCGTAGTGGAAGGTGGTGTAGATGTTAACACTGACAACAACACGCCAATACTTGATATACTAACTGCACCACGAAAACAAACCGATAATGAAATTTTACGTTCAATGTGGGCTTGTTTTAAATATATAAGTGTTGAATCGGCATGCGAATTTATGTATAAGTTTACAATTGCTGATTTAGTGAGAGGTAAGATTACACGTGATATGTTGAAAACACAAAAAACAAGTCTCGGCAAAAACATATCTGAAAGAATCATTGATAGTTTGTTGAAATATGATTCACATCGGGACATTAGGTTGTTATCTTGTATACCTGGTATAAGCGATTCTACGGCAAAGGACATGATTAAACAATATTCTCTACGGACGATATTAAGTTACTCTGAGGGCGCCATGAGTATAATTAAAGTAGGCGTAAATCGACGCAATCTTGGCGAAATCAAAGCTAGTAATATTCTAAAATATTTCAATATGTTACCCCGTGTAGAAAATACAGAACGTGTGGAAAATGCTGCGACTGAAGATGTTATCAAAGACAATGAAATTACAATCGATGAAGCAATTGCAATGAATGTTATGGCAAATTTAGATAATAAGCCTGCTGTGGCATTAGTTGACTTAGCCGCTAAACCAACAGCTAAACCAACTAGAAAACCAACCACAAAACCAACCACAAAACGAACAAAAAAATTACCACCTGTGAATCAAGGTGCTGTATTTAGCGATGATATAATTTGATCACCGAGTTTAAGCACATGACTCCATAAATGATATATGTGCTATGATTTCTTTTTGACACATTAAAAACTTGTAGATAGCTTCACCTAATAACATTACATTGTCCAAATTCATGCTTTTTACTTCACGACCATTTCTGGTAATATCTGTTAAACCTATTTCAAACACAACATCTCCAAATTTAAGAGCCATGCATGTGTTGTCAATTTCTAATCGTTCTTTATCCATCAAACATTCATAACCTGATTTAATATAATGTTCAATACTGTATGGTTTTTTATCATAATGTATTACGCATCCGGCATCACTAAGAACTAAATGTGATGTTAATTTATACACTCCTGAATCATCACCTATGGGCAACACATGCGCCGATGTTTCGGAAACAAACATATAACTATGTGGAATATAATTAATACCATATGGTGAAACCGTCACACGTCTAACATCGATTGTGGCATAATATGTGTTATTGTTCTTACTGGTATTGTTTATTTTACCAACAAACTCATAAACACCATTATCATCTGACATTATTTATATATAACAATAACCGATACTAAGTAATACAAACTCAATACACAAATTCATTTTTTTTAATTGCTACGCAATTGTCGGGCTCCACGTTATTCACTTCGTGAATGTCGGGCTCCACGTGTTTGCTTCGTCCTTCGGACTCGCAAGCCTCGCGTCTCCCTCCATATTTTTTGATGACTAAATAGCTGACTATTTAGGCAACTTATGTTAACTGAATAATACCAAAAAATATGGAGGGAGACGCGGGGCTTGCGAGTCCGAAGGACGAAGCAAACACGTGGAGCCCGACATTCACGAAGTGAATAACATGTCGCACGACATTCACAAAGTGAATTAAACGTCACTATCTTCAGCACGAACTAAATCTACACCATCTTCGTCATCACCAGTGTCCTCAATATCGAAACTTTGTAAACCCTTGAATAGACTATCCGGGGTATCATCTGTAGTGCCTTCTTCTTCGTCCTCTTCGGCGTCCTCGAGCTCTACGCTTGTTTCAACAGCCTCACGAGTTTTGCCGTAAAGAATACTCCAACTAAACCTTCCAGGTTTGCTTAACATTTCTTCGCTACGGAATACTTTATTTACATACCATTCTACAAATTTACGTTTAATATTTGCATATTTACCACCTGAAATTAATAACAACTTATCACAAAACTGTTCTATTAAGAATTGTAGTAATTCTCTAGGTTTTTTATTACGAATGAAATATTGCTTTGCAAGGAAATAATCACCAGTTATATCGGGGAATTCCTTTGTATCTATGTTACTACCTGATAATATAATCGCATCCTTAATTTCGCGCATGTCATCACTAAGATTATTATTGCGCAATCGGTTATAGTATCTAAACATACCCATAATGTAACCATCAACTCGAAATACACGAGTATCATATTTAAACTCTGGGTCATCAGGAATATAATCTGCGCTACCAAGTTGTGTATAATCAATATTTTCACTATGGCCTAAATTATTGATGAGATTTACATTGAGTTTGTATTCGTTAGCAAGTTCCAACACACGTTTATAATTTTGACTCCATTGGGTGTATTTTTCAAGTTCTTTGAGGTGTTTTTCATAATCAGATGGTTCCGGATCTGTAATATCCACCGATTCCATTAATATCTTCATATCGCTTTTACGATCGTGAATAAATTTATCTTTGTATTTATCAAAATATTCATCTCTGGCGTCATTTGCTTCTTTGTGCGATAAGTCAAACATTAATTTTGTGGCGCCGCATTTAACACATTGATCGTCTTTATAATCGTGAACTGTGTTACTTACTGGACATCTGTTTTCATAGTATCTAAATAAGTCAACCCTAAGTTCACGTTCTTTTAATTTACTTCTGATAATATCGTCCTTTGTTTTTCCCTCAGCAACACATTCTGATAATGTTTTCTTACATTTAGAACAGCGTATATCAACGCAAATTCCTTCATTCATTACTCCTGATTCGATAACACCCGCGAGTTCTTTAATTGTTTTTTCTACTATTTTATCACCATATTGCATTATGTATATATTACCCGTGTTTGACTTAGTAGCAACCCATGTATGATATTCGCCGGATTCATCAAATATAGTTGCAATACCTTCATCGGCGCGATTCCAACTACGAGTTGTGGTTGCAACCTTTCCATTGAATGGGAATGACATTTCCCGCCACTTAATGCTATTTAATGCTTCCTCAAGTGTAATCACAGGCTCGTATTTAAGCACAAACTGCGCATGCGATGGATTCATTTTAGCGGTTAGTTGATCAACGCCTGCAATTTCTGTAATAACAGCACTGTAAACAGTGTTGGTGTAAATAAGATTTTTAAGTTTATCGACTAACATTAAATAACTACGAGCTGTAACTTCTGTTCTATACTTACGCAACATTTCGGCATACTCATTGAATGTTTTTGGTGTCACCACGGCCAACTCGCTTATTTTTGATTTCTCAAACGGTTGAGCGAATCTAGGTATCCTTAAATGACCCATTAAGTGCACAGGTGCCGCCTTTGATGTTTTGCCTGATTTCTCACGCGTTGTTTTCTTTTTACCACCATCGCCAAATGGTAATTTAGATAAGCCCAATATTTCTTCCGCGTTGTCAATTTTGCCGCTATCATCCACGGTTGGTTTAAAATCAATTGCATTTAACCTATATGCGTATTCGTATATAGGATCGCTCATTAACAATTTGAATCCTTCGGCGAGTTTATCAACTTCAAGGAATCCTATTGCGGCGCCACGATTATTGACTAAAATGTATTTAAACGCCTCGATAATCTTATTCTTGATTGTTTCAGCGGTCATACCTTGAATTTCTCTGATTACGATATTTTTTGTTTCTAAGATAATTGGTATTACAAACGCAATCATCTCTGCGATAACGTTCGCCTTGGGATTTCTAGGCTTAAAATTACGGAATGTTATTTGTTCGTTATTTGCGGCAAGGAAAACAAAATAAGCAAAAATGTAAATAGTCGTAAATAGTTTAGTTTTGTTTTTAACATCATCTGCGGTGTTTGTTTTGCTTCGTGCGAGGTTACGTTCAAGGTCGGCAATCGGTGTATAGATACCATTGCGTATACTATTAACAAGTTGATTAACACTAACAAATTCATTAATAGATAGAAAACGGGTTAAATTAAATATAATTTCACCCCATATTTTACCGCTTAATTCTTCGTCTTGGATATCACTAGGTTCACTAAAGTCGCCTAATGCTGTATATTCGCCGATTAATTCGCCACATATTTTGCAATAGTAGTTGTGTGTTGTATTATCGAAACTACGAGCATCCGCGTCCTTGGCAGGTTTTTTATCGATGTATTCAGATAGTTTAAGTTTAAAATCTCTATAATTTGTGTTTTCAGTATTTAAAATAATCAAATCGCGATAATGCGGGCACATAATATCGAAACTGCAATTTTTACATTTAATTAAGCTGGATCGATCCGATACCTTGCCGCCGACGAAAAAGTCACTTAGTTTATCCAATAAAGCACGTTTACGATTAACTAAAGCTTCATTATCAAGTTGTGATTTTAATCCAACATGCGGGCATGAGTTTTCATGAGATAACTTTGTTAAACGCTCACGCGCTTGATATTCGCCTAATACAGTATTACGTTGTTTCTCATTCAACATCTTGAGTATATTATTTGAATCAGTAGACAAGTATGGCTTTTTACGTAACTCATTTTGGACTTTATCAACTATATCAACACCGAGTTTTTCCTCAATGATATTCAGATATGTGTTTGCTAAGTTACTATTATGGATAATTTTGTTGATAACATCTGCTTCATATTTTAGTCTAGCCATTTTTGCTGCATAAACATCCATAATCTCCTTTAGTTTACTATCATCACCATATTTAACATCGGTTTGCCAGTAATCAATTAACCCGCGAGCGTTGAAATCGCTGGCTATCGCCGGCGCAATGGTAGTGCATACGCCGGCATTAATTACCTTACTAAGTGATTTAATCATATCAAGTGTTTCTTTGGATAGTTCCTTTGCGTCACCGATTGGACCATTAGTGATATATTTGAGATACGATGTAGAAGTTGGTGTTGTTTCAATTTCAAATACATCATTTCCAAACATTGATTTTATGGCCACTGTTTGATTTTTATACATATTACCAACGGTGGTGCCACATCTAACTCCTTCCAATAAAGCATTTAATATTTGGTTAAATTTAATAAAATCTTCTGCGTCATTAATTACCAATTTAGGTTGGTTTGAATCATTCGATTCAAACCTACTATAAGCTAATGTTTGCAACAAGTTGTAGTAGTTTCTACTAGCTAACACTGATGGAGTAATGGCGCCCGTAGCATACGCGGCATCACCTACTCTCGTAGAGCCTACTGCCATTAATTCCATGCCATTAAATGCAACCTCATAATGTTTAGGTATGCATCCTATTCTATCGCTATTATACACGACTTCATCAAACATTATGCGAATTTCTTGGGATGACGCGGCATTACTTTTGAGTTCATTTAATATTGAGTATTTTGTCCTAGGTGTGGGCGTAATTGGAGTAGATGGTGTTGCATCACCTCCAACCTTGTAACTGCGACTAGCGCCAACTCCAGATGAGTTTGTTTTAACAAATATCGGCGCAAAGGTATAATTAGAAGTATTAAACCCAAAATCACGTATATAATTCAATAATAAAACAACTCTACGAATTACCAATTCAGGAATCGTTTGTTCACTTTGAGCTTGTTGTAATTTAGTTTCTTTTTCAATTAAATCGTTTAATGCTTGAATCTGCACTAAATCAATAGTTGATATTGCAACACCATCAATGTTTCTTCTAGCATCACTATTTGCTTGCTTTATCATTTCCTCAATGATACTTAACCTTTCCTCTTGGGAAAGTTGCGCCAAATCATCAATTTTGGCTTCCTTAACTACAACTTTAATGTCCATGATTTTTAATTTCAAATGACACTTATGTGTGTTTTTAGTTATCAGATACAAATATGTATATTACTATCGGTATAAACACCTATTATAAATTTCAAGTTAAAAATTACTACTGATTTAATTACATAATACAGTTATTGGTGTATCTTATTACATCCGTATATTCCGGTAAAAGTTGAATATTAAGCTTCGTGTGCTATAATCTACTACCTTTATTTCGTTAATTTGGTTTCATTCGTTTTAATTAATATTTATTAATACAAAATGTCTCAAGCAAATACCACCGAACTTGCTCCTTTAGCACCATACTGTAACTATAACACTATTCAAGTGATTATGGATTCAACTGCTGGGGAATCGCCAGTTGATTATTTCCACAAGGTATACAAATATTTCAAGCTTGGATACGAGCCTTGCGCCGTAAATAATGACAAGAATGAAAAACCAAATGGTAGAATAGTAATTAGTGTTAATCGTAAGCGATTCAATACAGAGCATAAATTCGCATACATCCTTAATGGATTTATTGTAGAGTATGTTAACAAGCTGACAGACAATGTTAGCAAGAACCAAATTGGCAAAATTTTGGCAGTTCCTGTGCCGTTGTTGTTAACTCAAAATCGCCAGCAAGCTTCCGTTAATAAGCTTATCAATACCTATCCAGGTAAATTTAGTGTTTACCCCGTGATGGATGGCACTGGTATTAATCTTTATTATTATGATTCACGTTGGTGCATTGCTACTGTTAATAGTTTTGAAATTAACACACTTAAGTGGCTTAATGATATTACTTATGAGCAGGCATTATGCGAAACTCTCAAGGTGGAAAAGTTTAGTGACTTTACTGATAATCTCAATACCGATTACTGTTATGTATTAGGTTTCCACCATAAACAAATTCACCCATTGGATAGTGAATTCGATACTGTTTGGAGCCTTCGTGCCTACAACACGAAGCGATTAACCACCGATGTGTTGGCTTTACAATCATCAGGTTCGCCCATTGATGCGTATGCTGGCATCAACCTTGATGATTACATTGTCGATTGTGAAATACCCGGAGTTGTCAAGGTCGAGCCTATGGTTGACTATGATATGGTTACACTTTTACGCAACAATGAAGCAGCATTGAGCAAATTTATCAAGCAAAGTCAGATCTGCTACGGATTTATTGTTCGTGGTGATGTAAATGAGCTTGGTGAACACAGCAATATGTTGTTTGAATCATCATTGTTAACCGCAATGAGAAATTATCTTTATAATTTCCCAAAGGATCGTGAATTAAAGAAGCTTTCAAGCGTTGATAAAATTAAATATCAAGCACTTAAAGCTTACTTGGACCAACGCAATAGAGAAACATTTAAAACTCTATTCCCAAGTATCGCAAATGCATATTATTCAGAATTCCATCACTTGTTGTATGAAATCACAAATCGTATTTTAAGCATGTTTAGATCACGTCCTGCTTGGGCTAGTGCCGCTGAACATGCTCATGAGAATTGGTTTAATCTCACTAGCTATTTGCTAGCAAAACGTATTGCCCAAGCCAGCAAGATTCAACCATTTAGTGCCGAAGCAATTAAAATCATTAATGATATGGTATGTAGCCACCATTATACCACATACTTGCTTAGAGCATTGTTGAAAGAACAAGTTGATGAATCTGACCGTAATTTTAATAAACACAAGGTCAAAAAGCCCAAGTATGACAAAACGGCAGTTAGAAAGTTCCTAAAGGAAGATTCACGCGCGGCAGGAGGTCACAAAGAACGCAATGCTCGCCATCCAACAAATCGCACGGGTGCAACTGGAGGTAGATTTAACGCCAATGAGCGCAACAATACACCGGATTCACGCACAGGCTACAACTCAACTGACACTAGAAACTTACGCGAACGTATTAACAACATGCGTGAACGTATTGGTAATCACACCAACTCAAACACTGAACAATCAACACGCGATAACACGCAAACTATACCACAACGCGATAGACAAGCTCATGCCGATAACTTTAATTGGCGCAGACAACCTACCACTGATCAATCAATACAAGCGACACCTCGAGTCAACAATGAAACTTATCAACACCAACAACAACCTGCTTATAACGCCCGATCAAGAAGATACAGTCGTGGCGCTAACGATAGCAATCAACGTGGTGAACAACGACCATATCAACGTAGTGAACAGCGCAATCACCCCACCGATTCACAAACCAACGATAATTGGAATGAAGTTAGACGCGGCCGTAACAAGGAAAAATACAACCGCAACAAGGCCCCCAAAGAAGGCTTCTAGGCCATCAAATATTTAAAAAATAATAATCTAGTTATTAGTTATAATTACACAACAACTAATAACTAGATTATTTTTTGTTTTAAAACTATCAATATGATAGCAAAAAGTAATCATTGACACTGAGGGTGTTGGGCGTGGGCCGAGTGGCCCGCCCTTTACACGGGGCTCGACGAGGTGAAGCCAAGGAGAACACGTTGCGTAGCAACGGTCCCGACGGCCTTTGGCCTAGGGGTCCCGTGGAGACCGACAATTCGCAAAGCGAATTAATTTTTGTTTTTTACGCGTGTTGGATTTTATTACAGATTATATATATCTACGCACAGTAAATCAAATTAACAAAATGGCCGACGATAAAAGAAGCGATAGTTTCCTTAGACATTTCCAATCCCGAAGTCAACAAACTAAAATTGGCAAACGACCTGCGCCAACTCCTCGTGGTATGGAAACATACGATCACGCCGAGCGATTTGATCCTCTTCAAGGTGATAACCACCTTAGTTACTACTACGCAGCTGCCGGAACGCCCACTAATACGCAAACTCCCCGCCGCACTATGTATGAAACCATGAGCTGGAAGGATTACTAATTTAGTTTTTATTCAAGATCAAAAAAATAAGTTAATGTGTGATTGCACACATTAAATAGTAAATTATTTTTTAAGTTCATTAAATAGGCTCAGCCTTGATGACATCGAAATCAACAACATTGTTGTCAGCGTCAATAATCCAGAACTTGCGGTAGCCATAAGATACAACAAAGCAGGATTTTTCGTTCTTGTCGACATTTATCGCAAAACTGCTCATTGTATTTGCGTTATTTAATATACACAGCTTCCATGTTGGATCAATTGGTTTATCAATCGTGATTGTGATATTTGAACCAAGTTTAGCAGGAATTTCCCAACACTCCACACCCATGTATTTTATAGGCTTGAGCAATAGTTCAATCTTGACCTCTTTACGCTGTGATTTTTTAGCCTCCGGTTTATCCGCAGGTTCAACTTTAGGTTCAACTTTAGGTTCAACTTTAGGTTTATCCACAGGTTTAACTTCATTTGTAATCTTGATCATATCGTGTAACTGCAGTTTGTCAAGTAGGTCCAACCATCCATTTTTACTCGAGTTAACCGAGTATAAGGAAATAGTATTCGTTATACCATTTGTGATTATTTTACAAGTTGCGTAGTATTTTATTCTATTTGCGTAAAACGCGATCTTATCGTCATTTTTAATTGTAATCCATGCTCCCGTGTTAAATCCAACTTCGTTTCTAAAAGGAATCGAGAAATCGACTTGTGGTGTGACATAATTTTTATCACCTTTGCGCCATACGCAACATTTAGTTTGTGTATAATCATCTCCAGTTGTCAGAGATGTATCAGATGCTTTTACTACGATACCAACATCGGCCCTAACGCTAGTTAAACCGGTAACATAGTAGTGAATGTTCAAACGTAGCACTAGTGGTGTTTTGGCCGGCACAGTAACATCAAAGTAACCAATTGGAGCATAATTAAAGGAAATATCGCCTGAGTTCATTGTTACTATTTGAAGTTTAGTTGATATCAATTGTTAATACGAGAATATAAAAAAATTCAATTTTAAATCGCTACGCGATTGTCGTGCTCCACGTGTTCTCCTTGGCTTCGCCTCGTCGAGCCTCGTGTCACCCTCCATATTTTTTGCTAACTTTTAGATGACTAATGTTAACGGAATGATATCAAAAAATATGGAGGGTGACACGAGGCTCGACGAGGCGAAGCCAAGGAGAACACGTGGAGCACGACAATCGCGTAGCGATTTAAATCAACTCTACCTTAGTAATGTTGAATGTGATGTTGTTGTCGTTGGCATCAACAAGCCAGAACTTACGATGTCCATACGACACGCCAAAGCAACATTCTTCACCTTTGTATGTTGTAGGAACAATGTAATTTAGTGAATTGTTGGAGTTAAATGCGCACAGCTTCCATGTAGGATCAATTGGTTTGTCAATTGTGACTTTAATATTCGAACTAAGTTTAGCAGGAATTTCCCAACATTCAATTCCTCGGTAGATCAAGGGTTTGATTTCAATGTCGATTTTATAAGCATTGCGTGTGTTGATAGGTTTAACTTCAGGTTTAACTTCAGGTTTAACTTCAGGTTTAACTTCAGGTTTAACTTCAGGTTTAACTTCAGGTTCAGGTTGCTTCACAGCTGTCATTTTATCAAAATGTAGAGTTTCAAGTAAATCCAGTAGACCAGTTTTGTTTGAGTCGTAGGAATTTATACCCACTACATAACAAACCGGATCACCCGACACACAGTAAAGCAATTCACAAGTTGCATAGTATTTTACTTTATTTGCGTAAAACACCACCTTGTCGCCGTTTTTAAAGTTGACACTTGTGCGCATTTTAAATCCCGTTATGTTGCCATAAGGTATAGAAGTGTCATTCTGGGGTGTCAAATAATCAACACCCGCTCGACGCCAAACACTGCATCTTGTTTGCTCATCGTCGGAATTATTGGATAAACCCGCTGCCACAGCACTTACTACAATAGCAACATCGGCTCTAATATCACGCAAATCTGTGTTAGATTGATGAATATTGAATCGTAGGATAATATCGGATCTATTAGGCAAGATATTGACATCAAAACGTCCAATAACAGGCTTGTTGAAGATATCGGCAATATAGTTCATGTTGATTGTTGTTTATTAATTAATTGTTATCTAATATACCGTTAATACAAAAATTCAATTTTGTAATCTACAGGGGGACTCAGGCCAAAATGATGACAAAAAATATCAAGTATGTTGGCGAAACACTGATTAATTAATCTAATTTAAAATACCAATGTTTTAATGACAACATTGACGAGTTTTCCATCAGTTCCAGCAAACCAGAATTCCCTTACACCATCACGTATATACACCAAGTTGGTAGCATTACCACTCAAGACAAACGCCTCAAATTTACCATTTTTGTCGATTGTAACTAATTTTGTTCCAGATATTGGGCGATCAACTGTAATTTCAAAACATTTATTGATCATACTTGGAACTTTCCAGCATTCAACGCCGTTATAGAATTCTTTTTTAAGTTTAATATCAAAACTAAACTCAGTTTGTAGGTCTTGCATGGTGGGAAGAGTGTTTACAGCCTCAATTTTTTCCATAGACTCAAACTGGAGTTTTTCAATCTCATCAAGGATGCTGGGATTGCGGCCTTTAGGCATGATAATAAGTATCGGACTATAATGTCCTGTTTTTGTCGCGGTATTCACAAACGTTAACTTTGCGTAATATTTATACTTGTGCGCATAAACAACGACATTTTCATTAGGATTTAAAACACAATTAACTTGCATCATAGTTGATGTTTCACCTCGAACATCAAGAACATATTCTCCAGTTGGGGTGAATTTAACAGTGTCGCAGATTTGTTTTTTGAAATGATATTGACGACCATTGACACCCTTTGTGCCATCAACGCATGAACTAGGTATAATAATCGCTGCTTTATCATCCAACTTCAAATGAGTAACATCGTAAAATGAGGTTACACGCATCCTAATGTCGATGTTTGACTCGCCAGAAGGGAATTGAAAGTAACCAATAGTTTCCTTTTTGAATTCAGCATCCGAGCTCATTTTGTAATAGTGATGTTGTTTATTGTATTGATATAACTGTAATCAAAAAAATTCAATTTTGAATACACTGAGTGTAACGTAATTGTTTATGTAAGATTAGATTTTAATAGATTTAATGATAAAGTCTTGAGGTTTACCATTGGTGTCGGCAAACCAGAATCGCAGTGCGCCTTCACGAATAACAACTGTGTTGCTGGAGTTACCACTTAATGTATTAACTTCCAATTTACCATCTTTAAGGAGCATAACTAACTGCATTCCGCCAAAAGATCTATCAAGGGTTATTTCAAACCATTTGTTGATTGCATACGGCACAGCCCAACACTCGATACCAACATGGAATATCTTTTTGAGTTTTATGTCAAAATTTATTTCAGTTTGAGGCGCCGCGGGCTTTGGATTGATGTTGGTATTATTAGCATCAACAGTCTTCATGTCTTTTTTGTGCAATTTTTCAATCTCATCAAGAATACTTGGGCCTTGTCCTTTTGGTAATATAATAATTTGCGGTATTGTTAGTCGCGCTTCTCCACCTTTGTTACCGCGCCAAATAAATGATGTTTTAGCATAATATTTAACACCATTTGCGAAAACGACAACGTTTTCATTATCAGGTAATACGCAATTAATTTGCATCATGAATGTTGTTTTGGCAGCAATATCGACATTATAATCGCATGTTTTACCAACTCTGATACCTCCACATGGGAGTTTACTGAAGTGATATTGTATATCTCGGTCAGCTTTATCTCCATCAACACTAGAACCAGGCACAATAAACACTGCTTTGGTAGGTATAGCAATATCATAGCATTCCAATATTTGCAATTGAATATCTGTATTTTCAAAGCCAGAAGGGAATCTAAAGTAACCGATCGGTTGTTTATTGAATTCTGAAGCCATTGTAATTGTATTATAGATATCACACTATTAAAAAAATTCAATTTTAAATCACTTTGTGATTCTCGGCTTCCACGTGTTTGCTCTGTTCGGCGTTAGGCCTACGGCCACGCCTCACCGCATTACTTTGCAATGTTGGGCTTTGCCCAACAAGCCCCGCGTCTCCCTCGATATTTTTTTCGATTAAAATGGTGACTATGTAGGTGACTTATGTTAACGGAATGATACCAAAAAATATCGAGGGAGACGCGGGGCTTTCGAGTCCGAAGGACGAAGAAAACACGTGGAGACCGAGAATTTGTTGGGACGAGTAAAACGAGTCACCAACAAATTAAAATACAGTTACTGTGCTAACTAATATATCATATCCATTGTGATTAAAGGTGACACTGGCAACGTTGTCAACTTCAACTAATACACCAAATTTAAACGCCTCAGTAGAACTATAAACCAATGGTATAAATTCACCATTGCGTAATGTCAAGTTGACTCTAAGTGGCGTGTTGGTATCATTTTTGCGAATTGTATCATTTACAAATTTAATCAATAATTTATGCACATTAACATCGCGGAGCCGCCACACAACTCGACCTGTGATATAATCAAAGCTACGCACAAATATCCGATCGGCGTCATATTCATTTTGACCAAGTGTTGGTGGATCAATTACCATATTGCGTTGAATCAATAAATCTTCACTTGATGTTGTTTTTGTTAATGTGTTTTGTATTTGATTAACCATACCACAAATACACGGTAAAGATTTACACTTTTGCAACATCGGGCGTTGAGGCACCAAATGAGGTATCTTTTTGCTCACCTGTATAAGTTGATTAAACACATTTTTATTATTACCAACTACATCGTGTTCTATAAATACTTTTGGCAATTTAACTCCTTTTACAACGCAACTGTAGATAGTATCCCCGACACCAAACCGAAACTCATCGCCAACTGTAAATTCCAGTTGAAACATCTTATATTCACTTAATGGCACCAGTAAAGGCACAAAGTCGTCCTTTGGTATGTTGTTGTGGTATACTTTATCATTACGTATAAACAAACAAACCGATTTACTTGCATCTACTATAGAGTAGCCGTGAACAGGGGCAAACTTGGCAGTGGAAACAATCAAACACGCCGCATGATTTACTTCTGTATGAGTTAAACTAAGAACTTCGAAACTAACTTCTGATTCAATGATTGAATTAAAATATATCGAACAAATAACAGGCTCCATTATCACTTCAACACTTTAAGTATTTACTACTGATAATATTTTCAATTTTTAATTCGCTTCGCGAATTGTCGGTCTCCACGTGTTTGCTCTGTTCGGCGTGGCCTACGGCCTAACGCCTCACCGCAAGCCCCGCGTCACCCTCCATATTACAGTCAACATAAGGTAACATAAGTCAGCCAGAATATGGAGGG
>Ga0209941_1000165_pt1 | contig 124020 bp, 117 predicted proteins | sample ThiBiot_300_plan_FD_183945 | JGI IMG/M metagenome (GOLD analysis project Ga0209941, IMG submission 183945) | Wastewater bioreactor microbial communities from Cape Town, South Africa - Thiocy_solids_1 (SPAdes) | ecosystem: Engineered > Bioremediation > Thiocyanate > Unclassified | place: South...
CTGCCACACAGGAGATTGAAATAAATCCGCTTTATGTAAAAGGCGATACTGCGGTTATTGTTGGTCAAACAGAAAGGGTTTTTGTGTATGCCGTTTCTAAGTTCACTATCCCGGATAAAAAATATTTAGTTATTGAACTAATGGAAAAGAATGGTGGGCGGCATTTAAAAATCAAAGTCCGTAATAAAACAATCGTTCAGGCAAAATTGCTTTAGAATTCTTCCTTGCAAAATCAACACCTCGACAAATTTATTGAAATAAAAAAATCATCCATTATTAAACGTTTCAAGTATGGAAAAGAACAATCTTGCATATCTCAAGAATCAGTTACAAGCACTTGGATTTCCTCTTAGGATTTTGGAAGAAGCAAGCCGTTATATGCAAAGAAACCCGGAAGCTTTTCATATCTACTACTCCAATCAAATTAAAGAAGATGAGTTGATGTTTTACTTGCGTTTTATTAAACGTTCAGAGAATGAATACCAGCTTAAAGAATATGATTTAACGTATAAACACATAAATATCCCTGACGTGAATATTCAGGGTATAAATACCAAAGAGTTAGATAGGAAACTGAAGGGAGCGGACGCTTTATATGATAAATACTATCAGAACAATATGGAAGACAGCATGTCAAGGCAAGAATATGAACAAATTTCTGCTTATATAAAAGCTGCGAATAACGATTTATATAAGCTGGCTGGAGTAGAAGAAGGAAGAGAAGCCGCAAAGCTTTTGATGTACAAATACTTCCCCGAAAGCGAATATGAAAAGTCTTTTCAGGATTATCCAGAAATGCAAAAGGTGCATGAGTACAAACGTGTGTTCCCGGTAAATGACAATAAGGATTTAACTGCAATGGAAGCTTATGATTTTTTAAAAGTTGAAACTGCCGAAGCATCATCATTAAACAAAACAAATTTATTCACTCAAAAAACAAATATTATGAACCAGAAAAATTTTGAATACCTGCGTGACCAGGTAAAGTACACCGGATTTGGTGAAGGGTTAGAAAACGACCTTAAGCAGAAAATCGAAGAAGGCAAACCTGAATTTAAGTTGCAGCATCAAACGCAATATGGCAATGATTCCGTAACGGCGACATTGAACTTCAGTCAATCGAAGCAAAGCGATATGTACTTCTTCAATTCCTATCAGGTTAGTTTACAGAAGGAAAACAGCCAGGATACAATGGAACAAACCTTCTATATCAATAAAGCCGGAAACATTACCCTTAAAGAAGCCTATAACCTGATGGAAGGCCGGTCAGTAAATAAAGACCTTACCAATAAGGAAGGACAAGTTTATAATGCCTGGATACAGATGGACTTTAAACAAAGTGATAACAATGGTAATTTCAAGTTGAAACACTATCATCAGAATTACGGTTATGATCTGGAAGCAGTGTTGTCAAAACATCCTATTAAGGAATTAGGTAATGATGATTTTAAAGCCAGCCTAATGGATTCCCTCAAAAAAGGGAATCTGCAATCTGCCACTTTTCAAACTAACGGTGCTGAGCAGAAGCAATACATCGAAGCCAATCCTCAATTCAAGACAATCAATATTTACGATAGCAGCATGCAAAGAGTCGATAACCGGAAATCGAAGAAAGAACAGCAATCTGAGGGGGAAAATCAATCAATCAAACAAGACAATAAAAAGGAAAAACAGACACCTGCTGAAGATGACGACCCTCAAATACCGAAAGCATCTAAAAAAAGAAAAAAGAGACAAAGAATCAGTTAAAAGTTAGATAGTTTGATTTAATTGATGACTAAGTAAAAAGGGGTTTGCTATGAACAATCAACTTCCCATTAACAGAGTGGAAACAGAACTGAATCAATGGCGTTCAAGGGAAGAGCGTTTCAGTAAATTGTTTTCTTTCAACCTTTCATCCAATAAAGCACTACTTAAAGAAAAGCTGCAATACTATGACCGTATTGCAGCAAAATATAAAGTTACACGAGATCTGGACGAACGGTTTGCGCTTAGAATGTTACAGCAGGAACGCGGCAAAATAGAGAAGCAGCTTTATCCCAATCCTGTGATTCGGTTGCTACGCAGACTATTGGTTGCACCTGTTAAGGAGCAGCTTGTAATAAGGCAGGATAACAGGAAAACAGAACAAAACAGCCAGTCGCTGTGCCAACAGGTGCAGCGTGCTGGCTTTACTAATCTTGCCGCAAAAATTGATGAGCAAATTAAACAGGGACAGCAACAGTTCTCTCTTCCGGTTTGCTACTATATTAATGAGAAAGAAAGATTGGACCATCAGTTGGCATTCGTAAGAGACAAGTCAGGCACTTACCATTTTGCTGGATTTAAAACCAGCCTGTATAATGAATCCAAACCGAACGAGCAACGGCAACAATATTTCAACCTGAAAAATGGCTATGATATTAATGCAACCGAAGCATATAATCTTTTAGCCGGTCGTGCCATTGAAAGGAATGGAACGTGGGTGCAGCTTCACTTCAATGATAAAGACTCTAACGGTAATTTCCGAATGAAGGAATTTCATTCCAACTACGGATATGATATTGACAAAGTACTTCAGCAACTTCCTCTAAAGAAACTTTTGAATAAGGAGGACGCAGTAAAGCTGAGGGAGGCATTAAAGAATGGGAACAGAATTTCGATAAGTTTTGTAAAAAAAGGCTATGAACAAAAGTTTTATATTGAAGCTAACCCACAGTTCAAATCGGTAAACATTTACGATGAACATTCCAGAAAAATATCACTTTATACGGTGTTGGGCAATAAAACAATGGATGCAATGAAAGCGTTTAACAATGCTTCCCAACAGCAAAGCCAGGGGAGAAAGAATGGGATAAGGATGGCATAGTAAAATGGATAGAGAATGGATAGGTTTTGTTATTTATCAAATTTTTTTGAAGCCATTGAAGGTGATGCCCGCATAAGTATCACTCATATAGGAGTATTCGCTGCATTGTTGCAATATTATGCACAAAACGGATCTACAAATCCTATCCAGGCTTTCAGTTATGATATTATGCGTGTAGCCAAGCTGTCGTCCGCTATCACCTATCACAAATGTATCAGGGACTTGAGCGCGTATGGATATATAACATATGAACCTTCATTTAACCGGAAAAAAGGAAGTCGTATCTATTTATTAGAACCGTTTTAAAATTTATTTTCAATTTAATAAATGACTATTATTATGGCAATTGAAGTATTGACAAAAGAGGATCTAAAAATGTTTGAAGCCAGTTTAATATCAGCCATAGAATCGTTGATCAGACGGCATTTATCTACCGGTAATGAAAAGCCGGAAGGTTATAAAACATCCGATGTAAGAAAAATGCTCGGGTGTTCTGTAAATAAGCTGGTATCCTTAAGGATCAGTCGCAATTTAAGAACCAAAAAAATAGGCGGCACTTTATATTATAACAAGGATGACATAAGGAGGCTTTTAGAGGAAGGGTATTAAGTAAAAGGCTCCCAAATGTTCAATGGAACATGGTCGTCATCTTAGTTTTTTAATAGGAGCCTGCCTATCTCTCTTTTTTTATTTAGCTTTTCTTCCAGGCCGGCCATGTCATTCATAATTTTTTCTTCATCAACATCCGCATAAATTTGAGTAGTAGTGATTTTAGTGTGACCTAACATCATTTGAACGGTTTCCAAAGGAATACCGTTTTTTAAGGCTACGGTTTTAGCAAAAGTATGCCGGGCCACATGGAATGTCAGCGGAATCCTTATTTTGCAAACCTCCTGTATTATTTTTAAACATCGGTTGACCTGCTGATTGGTTATGTGGGGGAAAATGGTGGTTCTTCCATTTATTATTGCCTCCCCGCGATATTTTTTCAATATGTTTGCTGCGGATGGCAACATAGGAATCGCACACAACTCATCGGATTTTGTACGATACATTTTACACCAGACTACTCCGTCCAGATTCCATTCAAAATCATGTTCGGATAAGGCCATTGCTTCAGCGAATGCAAGACCTGTATAACAACTATTTAAAAATAATTCCTTTATGTAGATAACTGATGGATTCATAAATTTCTTTTCTTCAAGTTTTATCAGATCAACCATGTCTAATTTTTTCCTTTTGGATTTTTTCATTGCACAGGAATACTTTCTGCACTGGTTTTCTTTAATCCATTTAAGGTCGTCGGCTGCCCAGGTCAGGATACGTTTAAAACGTTGTATATGTTTCCCAACTCCATTCCCTTTACAGGGATCATGAGCTTTGATAGGCTGGGTGCGGATATAATGCTCGAAGTCAGTAGCGAATTGTCCATCAACCTGTGATAAAAACACATCTGTTGAAGCAAATTGATGGATAAGAAACAGTTCAAGGTACTTGATCGTTGTTTTGTAGTTCTTGAAACCGCCGTCTTTTAATTTAAGTTTCCAAATCTTTGTGTAATAGGCAAGCAGTTCTTTTAGTTTATGCCCTTTTAACTCCGCTTGAATTCCAAGATAGGCGCCCCTTACAGTTTCTGCCGTAACCAATTTGCCATCATCAAGCAGCTTGCGGTATTTTTCTTTAATAGCTATCTTGATATTATCAAGATGCTCATTGATTGATTTTACTTCAATTGAATTTCCTTTTACCCTGCTTTTTGCACTATCCCAGGAGGATATAGAAATCTGCTCTTTGGCTGAAAGCTCCTTTTCTTCTCCGTCAATAGTAATACGGGCATAAATGTCTGCGCGCTTTTTATCACCTTTACATTTTCTGATTAAAAAGCTGACGCTAAAAGTAGTTGTGTCCATAAGTCTTTTTTTAAAAGGTTTTGAAATGATTTGATTTCCATCTTCACGTTTTATCAGTGTCCGCACATTCAAATCCATTTCAAATCCTCTCAAAATGTGTCAAAAAAATTACACAACTATTTGGATTGCAATAGATTATGAGCTATTGGGTGAGTACAAATTCCATGCCTTAAAATACTCACTTATTTACTCACCGGAATATTGATATTTTTTGATTTTATTTGACACAAAGACAAAAAAAATCCTTGTAAATCAATAAAATTTACAAGGATTGAAAAAATTTGACTCCCTTTTTGTCGGGATGACTGGATTCGAACCAGCGGCCTCTTCGTCCCGAACGAAGCGCGCTACCGGGCTGCGCTACATCCCGCAGTGATTAGTATCATGTAAGAAACGTGCAATACCTCTTTTTTTAATTTTAGATTCGAGTTGCATAGCTTCACTTCTTGAAGAGCATTTATAGCTTGTAACCAGCTGCCAAGGTAAATATTTTTTTGTTGATTTTACATAGCCTGCATTATGTCTTGCTAAACGTGAATCCAGATGATTTGTTTGCCCGACGTAGTATTTCTCTGCCAGGGCACTGAATAATATGTAAACGTAATATTCCATTTTTTAATGAAGGGATGATGGCGCTTCGGGCGCCACGGCCTCTTCGTCCCGAATCCTGCTACAGAGCAGGACTACCGGGCTGCGCTACATCCCGCAGTGATTAGTATCATGTAAGAAACGTGCAATACCTCTTTTTTTAATTTTAGATTCGAGTTGCATAGCTTCACTTCTTGAAGAGCATTTATAGCTTGTAACCAGCTGCCAAGGTAAATATTTTTTTGTTGATTTTACATAGCCTGCATTATGTCTTGCTAAACGTGAATCCAGATGATTTGTTTGCCCGACGTAGTATTTCTCTGCCAGGGCACTGAATAATATGTAAACGTAATATTCCATTTTTTAATGAAGGGATGATGGCGCTTCGGGCGCCACGGCCTCTTCGTCCCGAATCCTGCTACAGAGCAGGACTACCGGGCTGCGCTACATCCCGCAGTGATTAGTATCATGTAAGAAACGTGCAATACCTCTTTTTTTAATTTTAGATTCGAGTTGCATAGCTTCACTTCTTGAAGAGCATTTGTAGCTTATAACCAGCCGCCAAGGTAAATATTTTTTTGTTGATTTTACATAACCTGCATTATGTCTTGCTAAACGCGAATCCAGATGATTTGTTTGTCCGACGTAGTATTTCTCTGCCAGGGCACTGAATAATATGTAAACGTAATATTCCATTTTTTAATGAAGGGATGATGGCGCTTCGGCGCCACGGCCTCTTCGTCCCGAATCCCGCTACAGAGCGGGACTACGGGGCTACGCTATATCCCGCAGTGATTATGAGTTTATATTGAATCTTAAAAAGCTCATCCCGGCAAGTCGTAGCCAGGATGAGATAAAAGTCGGGTAGACAAGATTCGAACTTGCGACCCCACGCCCCCCAGACGTGTGCGCTACCGGGCTGCGCCACTACCCGTTTTATTTTTTGCAAATCTAATTTAAAAGATGAATTATTCAAGAGAATTCTGCTTATAGCTGCAACTATTACCCTAACCATGATATAGTAATATGTTTACTAAGCCTCCAGGCTGTTCCTTCATCATATTTCTTATTAACCAAAATAATAGGAGTACGCTTGTTATTTTATAAAAATTAACCTCTCCTTTTGGGGAGAGGTTAATCATTGGGAAATAAATTCTATAGTTATTACTGTGCGTGAATATCCACAGTGTTGGTATCACCGCCTCCTACTTCACAATTGGTAGTGATACGTTCTGCACTGATGCCTTCTGTTTCTACCAGATAAGCTTTTATGGCCTCTATTCTCTTATTACAAAGTGATTGAGAAGCTTTGGAAGCTACAGGATAGCCAGTAATCATAATATTGCAGGAAGCGCTATTTTTTAACTGGCTTGCTACAGAGGCCAGCATGGCTTTGGCATCGCCTGACAGGCTGCTGGTTCTGTTTCCTTTGAATGAAATGCTTGGCAGGCTTAGGTTGCAGGAATTCCTGGCTGCCAGCGTATCCATTATGGCTTTACAGCAACTTGGTTCAGGGCATTTGCCTATACCATCGGCATCTACAGGCTGGCATTGGGTAGGAGTAACCAATTCCTTGTCTTTACAATCAGGAACGCCATCACCATCTGTATCTCTGGCGACACCGTGGGCATCTACAGGGCAACCGGCAGGAGTATTGGGTTCCTTATCAAACATGTCAGATACTCCATCTCCATCTGAATCAGTTGATAATTTCTTTTGATCTTGTTTTACAGTATCTATTTGTGTTTGCAGGTTGTTGTTTAACCTTGCTACCGGATTGTCAAATACCATTCTCGGTTTAGCTTGTTTGCCAAGTGTGAACTCAAGGCCGGCAAAGCCATAGCTGAATTTATCTTTATGAAGATCGCTGAAATGAGTACCATCAAGATTATCCTTATCTACAAAATTCATCCGGTATCCAAGATCTAAATTGATTAATTTAGAGAGGTTTAATTTTAATCCTGCCCCTATTGGAATAAAGAGCTCATTAGCTGTCTTTCCGTTATTATATTCTGTTTCAGTTGTGCTTCCTTGATTTATAAATTTAGGCTTGAATGAGATCATTCCACCGCCTGCACTTACATAAGGTATAATAGTGTTTTGAGTGCGTAAAAAGTTTAGATTACCAAACGTAAATATAGCATTAAGACTTCCTGCAAAGCCAAATTTTGTTTTGAAAGAAGAAACTGGCCTTGGGACAGCAGTTGCTGGGTATCCATCCTGGTTTCCTTTTAAAGTTCCGCCAAGATAATCAGCTTGTATTCCAAGGTAATGATTGAACTGATAGCGAATATTGGCGCCATACCCCAGCGTAATCTGGGGATTTGCAAAGTCATTGGTACCTCCGGTAACCACTGACGGGCTTAATGCTCCAACATTTACTCCTATTGAAAATTTACGAAAAGGACTACTGCCTGTGAAAGGCTTGATATTATTATAGTCCTGTTGTGTAGTAGTTTGGGCAGAAGCGCAAAAAAAGAATCCTGAAAATAAGGTAAGGGCTAAGATCTTTTTAATGTGTAACATGAATTTAACTGATTAGGGGTTTTTAAATAAATATTTATTGGGTGCGAAAGTAAACTGATTATTCAACTTGTTGGTGTTTTGTATCATAACAAAACATGGCTTACAAAAAATAAGCCAGTATTTATTTCATTCTAACTGATAGAATATTTTTGAAATTAAAGAAGATAAAAATAATTATGACCACTACAAATGTTTTTAGCTATAGGCCTACCTACCCCGATAGGCAGATTACACGCGCACTTCGCAAAGTGAAGTGCGCGGATTTATCTGTGAAAACCTGCCTGGCCTGACAGACAGGTTTGTGTAGTTAGCAACAAACAGATAAGCCCAAAACAGCTTCTTAAAAAATAATTAAACAAGAATGAATTAATTTCGCTGCCAAATTGAACAAAGAAAACTTAGTATTACCTTAGATATTCCTTCTCAGGCATGTGGCATAATATTTTCAAACGTTTGCTAAACTAAATAATAAGAAGTTATTTGTTCGATCTCCCGGCTATGTGGCTGAGGGAAGGCGAAGCCTTTGTGTTTTTAGAAAATTTAAAAAAAATTGGTTCGTAATTTGTTTCAGGTGTTTGTTTTTTTGTTGTCTATTTTATAAAAGCATTTTCTAAAACTTCCGGTTATCTTTAAGAAATTAATTTATTCAGTCAATTTTACTTCAACCCATTATAATTAATGACACGGCCAAATACCCATTATAGCTTTATAGAGGCAATGAGCCTTTTATTTTTTACAGTTATTATATCTTCTTGTGTCAATACTAAAAAGATCGCTTATTTTAACGATATCAAAGATTCAACCTTTATTGCGTCTAAAGGCAGCCTGGAGCCGGTTATACAAAAAAAAGATATACTGAGTATTTCTGTAAGCAGCCTTAGTCCCGAGGCAACGGTTCTGTTCAATACTCCCAATTTACCCATTACACCCAGTGCATCCACTACTAACACTACTCCTCAAACGGCTGGTTACCTGGTAAGTGAAAATGGTACTATTAAGTTTCCTGTATTAGGGGATATATCTGCTGCCGGGCTTACCCAAAAACAATTAGAGAAAAATATAACTGATCTGCTTATTGAAAAGAAATTATTATTTGATCCTATAGTTACGGCACGGTTTTTAAATTTCCGGGTTACAGTATTGGGAGAAGTAAATCATCCTGGCGTAGTGTATGCGCCAAGTGAGCAGATCAGTATTCTCGAAGCAATTGGCGCAGCCGGCGACCTTACTATTTATGGCCTTCGTGATAATATAATACTCATCAGGCAGGAAGGCCCGGATAAATTAGTAAGGCGATTGAGTCTTAATTCATCTAATTTATTAAAATCTCCTTATTTCTTTTTAAAATCCAATGATGTGATCTATGTGGAACCAGGCAAAACAAAAATGGCTGCAAGTGATCGTACCCTGCAATTATTGCCTATTATTTTTAGTGGCGCTACGGTTATCATTGTACTGCTCAATACTCTTTTAAAATAATTTTACTGAATGCAACAACCAACTACGAATCCTGAATTTGAGGAAATGGAAGAAACGTCTCTTGGAGACCTGGTTTATAAGTTTATTCCTTACTGGCCGGTTTTTGTAGCGCTTCTTATCATCACTTTATCCGGCGCGTGGCTTTACCTGCGCTATAAAATGCCTGTGTATGAAACGTCAGCAACTTTACTTATTAAAGATGATAAAAGCAATACACCTGCCAACGAAATGATGGAAGCCTTTGATATGTTTGGCTCTAAAAAGACGGTAGAAAATGAAGTAGAAGTATTACAATCTAAAACATTGATGCAGGAAGTGGTAAAGAATTTACATCTGTATGCGCCTGTCATGGTGCAGGGCAGGGTCGCTACGCAATCTGCCTATATTCTTTCTCCTATAGTTGTAGAAGCACAGGATGTTGATTCTATCAGGCCTGTGCAAAAAGTTGAATTTAAATATAATGATAAGGTTCGCTCTGTAGCTTTAGATGACAGTACTTATCCCTTAAATCAATGGGTAAATACTCCGTTTGGCGTGCTCCAGTTTCTTCCTAATAAATACCATCAACAAGCCCAGGCAAATGTGGATAAAGAAAATAATTTTTATTTTTCTTTGTTGAGCGTAAAGAACGCTGCTAATAATATTCTGAGCCAGTTAAAAGTAACTCCGTCGAGCAAACAATCCACGGTTATTGATTTGAGTATCCAGGGAGAAGTACCTAAAAGAGGAGAAGATATTTTAAATGAATTGTTAGCGGTTTATAATAAGGCTGCAATATTGGATAAAAATGTGCTGGCGGCCAATACATTAAAATTTGTAGAAGACCGGCTAAAATTAGTGGCTGCTGACCTGGATTCTGTAGAAGGCAACCTGCAAAAATTTAAAGCCCATAATAAAATAACAGATATCAGTTCGCAGGGGCAAATTTACCTGCAAACGGTAGCTGCCAACGATCAAAAGGTCAGCGATATCAATATGCAATTAGCAGTGCTGGACCAGATAGAGACTTATGTAAAAAGCAAAGGGGGGATGGGAGGTATTGTGCCTGCTACACTGGGGGTAGCTGACCCTGTATTGACCGAGTTACTACAGAAATTATCTGACCTTGAGTTGCAATATACACAAACCAAAAAAATAGTTCCGGAAAATAACCCCGCTATAATTGCCCTGATTGATGGTATCAATAAGCTGAAACCGGGCATATTAGAAAATATACAAAGCCAGCGAAAAAACCTGATAGCCGGAAGGAATGACCTGTACATGACCAATAACCGTTATTCTTCCATGCTTACTACCATTCCCGAAAAGGAAAGGGAGTTGCTGGGTATCAGCCGGCAGCAAAGTATCAAAAACGGTATTTATACTTTTCTGTTACAAAAAAAAGAAGAGACCGCTCTTTCTTTTGCCTCAACGGTTGCCGATAGCAGGATCATTGATAAAGCGGAATCCTCTGATACCCCGGTTAGCCCCAAGCGGACGCTTATCTATCTTGGATCTATCTTAGCTGCACTGGTATTGGGATTTGCTATTATTTACATAAAGGATATACTCACACGCACCGTGCAAGACAGGCCGGAAATTGAGAAATATACTTCTATGCCTGTTTTGGGAGAAGTAGTCTATGACCGTTCCAGGTCGCCCATCGTAATTGCTGAAGGCAAAAGAAGTTTTATTGCGGAAGAATTTCGACAGCTAAGAACTTCATTAAGCTATATGGGAATAGATGAAGCCCATAAAAAAATTCTGATCACTTCCAGCATTACTGGGGAAGGCAAAAGCTTTATAGCGGTGAACCTGGGAATCAGCCTTTCCCTTATGAATAAAAAGGTGGTGTTAATAGAACTGGATCTCCGTAAACCCAAGTTGAGCGAGCAACTTAATGTGTCAAGGCATGCGGGACTTTCTACTTACCTGATCGGTAAGGCGGAAATAGAAACAATTATAAAACCTGCCGGCATCAATAACATGTATTTAGTACCTTCCGGGCCTATTCCTCCTAACCCGTCAGAATTAATTTCCAACGGAAGGCTGCCGGAATTGCTGGCTTACCTCGATTCGCAATTTGATTATATTTTGATTGATACGGCTCCTGTCAATCCTGTTACTGACGCATTTATTTTATCTCCTTTATGCGATGTTACCTTATATGTAGTAAGAGATGCCTACACACCAAAAATATTCTTAAAGAAACTTGAGGAAAAATTGACAACAAAAAGCCTTAAAAATCCAGCTATTGTTTATAATGGGATTAAGGGGAAAGGATTTGGAAAGTATGGTTATGGATATGGTTATGGTTACGGGTATGGATATACAGAAGATGAAAAAAGTGAAAGGTGGTGGAAAAGGATTTTTAAATGAATGAATAGGTAAGCGCCGCCGGTAACAATGATATAGTGAAGAGAGATAAAGAGCATTCCCCAGCCATGCTTCGACAAGCTCAGCATGACAAGCCCGGTCTGAACGCAGAGCCAGGAATCGTGAGCAGGCGAGCGGTCGGAACGATGGGATGAGCTTCATGTTTCTATTGCAGCTTCATGTTTCTTTTAATCCTGCGATTTACTTAAATTGTGCAAAATGGAGCAGCCAACTTTTCCTGAAAATGGTATTATTTTTCTGGATGAAGTTTTGAATACCGGTAGGTCAGACAGAGTAAACGTTGAAGTTTGAATGAATTTATTTCTATTCTGTAGCCGGGTCTTCCGGGGGCGCCTCTGCACAATCTGTTCAGGATATTAAATTCAGCAATCTGGTTTTATTATGACGGACCTCAAAGGCACAGATACGCTGACCACCTTGCAAGGCTGCATATCTGCGCCAGTGAAGGTCATGTTTCGACAAGCTCAGCATGACAAGTCCGGTCTGGACGCAGAGCCGGGAATTGTGAACAGGCAAGCGGTCGGAACGATAGGAGAGAAAACGATCTTTCGCCAATATAAGGGCTTTTCGGGTAAATGCCCATGGAAATAGAATTCATTATTTTCTTTATCTTTAATCATGCGTTTAAGAGTCAAGGATGTTGAATTTATCAGGCAGGCCGCAAAAGAAAACTTTGGGGAACAAACCGATATTTATCTCTTCGGTTCCAGGGTTTTCGATGATAAAAAAGGAGGCGATATATATCTTTACCTGGAAACAACAGAGAAAAATGGAATCTTTGAAAAAAAGATCAAATTGCTGAAATTACTTTACCAAAGATTAGGTTAACAAAAAATTGACATTGTCATTAACAATTTTACGGCTGATCTGTACATCTATAAGATCGCCTGGAAGGGAGGAATACTGCTATGATGGAAAACGAGATCATCCTGAAGTTCATGAATATGATAAAAACAGTGAGCAATTGCTGGAAAAATTAAATTTAATAATTTCTTCTAAATCAAAATTGGAGAAATACTTGGATGACGTGGTAATGTATTTAGAAAGAAGAAAATTATTGAGCTCAACATTAATTTAATGGAACTTCAATTAAAGGATCCTTAATGTCACCCTGAGCCTATCGAAGGGCGACAAGCTCAGCATGACCGAGACAGCAAACAAAGAAATATTGGCTTTTTATATTTTTCCATAGCGAGTGCAGAAAGTTAAAAATTTACTTTCTTCCCCGGTTCGTGAAGGACACGAACCGGAATCGTAATATAAAAATTGACCATCAACCTTCAAGTCAAAAATATATCTGCTGAATGAACCGGAATTTATTTGTGTTATTTTAAAACAGGAGAAATTTTTTTGGATGGTTACGAGATGGCAACTATTGAATGCTTCGTGAAGGACACGAACTAGGGAAGAGAACTTAATTTGCTTTTATTTGCCCCAGCATGACAAAGAGCATGGCACTCATTACAGCAAATAAACAAATATCGACTTTTTATATTTTTCGCCGGCGATGTAAGATGTAAAAATTCAGCAGCGAAACGGGGCTAAATAAATGAGATGCATGCGCCAATGAACAAAGAATAAAGTAAAACAGAAAGAAGATTGAATATTGGAAAAGAAACGAGCAACACGCACCAGGCTTTTTGGGTAATTATCGGATCGCTAAGTTCATTTAGTTTAGCAATCGTTAGTTCTGCTATTCTTTCCAGATATTTTCCAAAAGAAGAATATGGCACTTATAAGCAGATCATTTATATATATAGTACCCTGCTGATTATTTTCACAGCCGGTCTCCCGGAAGTATTCGCATATTTCCTGCCAAGATATGGTATTGAAGAAGGAAGGGCAATAGTTTGGAAAATAACAAAAACACTTTTCCTGAGTGGTGCACTTTTTTCTTTATTTCTGTTTTTATCATCAGGAGTCATTGCAGAATTTCTAAATAATCCGGAACTCGAACTCGGTATTAAAGTTTTCTCACCAATTCCATTTTTATTGTTGCCAACATTAGGAATTGAAGGAATTTTTTCCACCTATAAAAAAACCATATTTATTGGAATCTATAATACACTGACACGGTTTATTACCCTGTTGTTTATAGTCCTTCCGGTAATTATTTTTAAAGGCTCTTATTTAACTGCTATTTATGGATGGATAGTTGTTTCGTTTATCTCGCTGTTAATTGCCTTTTATTTCAAGGGTATTCCTTTTGGAGGAGTGAAACCTATGAAGGCATCTCTCACTTATAAAAGCATTTTTCAGTATAGTTTACCCTTGGTTACAGCAAGTTTGTGGGGAATTGGTTTGAGGTCTGCAGATCAGTTTTATATAAGCCGATATTTTGGATCAAAAGTTTTTGCCGAGTTCTCCAACGGATTTATGCAGTTGCCTTTGGTCTCTATGGTAACAAGCGCTACTTCTCTTGTATTAATGCCCGTTTTTTCAAAAATGGTACATGACAAAACAGCCTTGAACGATCTTCTCTCCCTATGGAAGAACGCTTTATTCAAGTCTGCCCTGATCATTTATCCTATAGTTATTTTTGCTATCTTTTTTGCAAATGATATTATTGTTATCATCTTTTCAAAAGCGTATGAGCATTCAACCATATACTTTCAGATAAATATGGTCCTTAATTTCTTTAATATTATCGTGTTTGCACCCTTAATATTGTCATTGGGGAAAACAAGATTGTATTCCAGGATACACATGTTCTTTGCCCTTGCAGTTTGGGCATTAGAATACCTGGCCATTTTAATTTTTCATTCACCAATTGCTGTTGCTTTCGTTTCTGTTTTTATGGGAATACTTATAGGGATCGTTTTTATGTTTTATATTTCAATATCCCTTAAAGTTAATATTGCTCAACTCTTTCCTTTCAAATTGATTATGAAAATTGTCTTGCACAATATTTTCATAATTCTATTATTAAAATATTCTTTCGATTCATTAAAAATACAATCTACGATTCTTGAACTAAGTCTTGCATCTATCGTTTATGCAGTTTTGATATTGGGAACATCTAAACCGATCAGACTGAATTATTTTGAACCGATTAAGCCAATATTACTCAAGAACGAATTATTTGTTTCTTTAAATAAGAAAATCAGAAATACAATCATCGGAAAAATATATTAGCTGGAAAATGGAAAATATTAATACCAAAGATTATTGGGAAAAAAGATTCATCACAAATTGGCAAGGGGCAGGTGAACAACAATCAATCGAGTATGCTAAAGCCAATGTACGCCATATCCTCATTCCACCTGCGTTTGAGGGAACAATCCTGGATTTCGGCTGCGCGATGGGCGATTCCATACCGGTATATAAAGAAAACTTTCCTTTGGCCAGACTAACCGGTATGGATATATCTGAGACTGCAATCAGGAGATGCAAAGAAAAATATGGTGAATATGCACAATTTCTTGTAGGGAATGTTGAAGACGCTCCCAAAACTGATGTCATTATTGCCTCTCACGTTTTAGAACATATTTCTGATGATAAGACGATCGTTAAGAAGTTGCTCTTACTTTGTAATCACTTATTTATATTCGTACCATTTAAAGAGAATCCATTATATATAGAACACGTTAATTATTACGATGAAAATTATTACAATGATCTCGATGTGGTAGAGAAAAAAATATTTACTGTCGAATATTTTCAGAATGTTCCATTTACTCAATTTGTCAAAAATGCTGTTAAACTAAACTTTGAATTGAAGCATAAGTTTTCTAAGGATATTATTATGTTTTATTTACAAGGTTTAAATAATTAATTAAAGGACCAAGAATTTTACGGATTTATTCTGAAAGAAAAATTTGATAAGGCAAAGTTGTTTAAAAAAATGGGAATGAACAAAATTAATACTCTTCAAATATTAAGAGCCTTTGCTGCACTAAGTGTAGTAGTCACTCATGTCTTTCAAAAAAGCACTTTTAAACCATTCGGATCCTATTTCTTATCTGGTCAATATGGGGTAGATATTTTTTTTATCCTCAGTGGATTTCTTATCTATATAACAACCAGAAATCAATCAAATCCGTGGGATTACTTAAAGAAAAGATTATTTAGGATTTTTCCCGCCTATTGGTTGGCATTAACTTGCTACACGTTGTGCTATTTAATTTCCAATCAAATAAGCTTAAATTTTAAAATAGTTCTTCAAAACGTTTTGATGATACCGTGGGATTCAAGATGGAAATATGATAGTTTAATTGTGGGTGTTGCCTGGTCAACTATGTTCGAGATGTTCTTCTACATTTTATTCTTCATTTTAATTTCATTAAGGTTAAAAAGAAAGGTAATACTGTTTTTAATACCATCTTTATTACTAATCTTTATTCCATTAAGCAGATCATTTCCATTTCTTGAAAATGTTCCGTTCATTTCTTTATTCGTTAGTATTGCATCTTCACCTTTTTTAATCATGTTTTTTATCGGAAGCTTAATAGGTAACTTTTATTTAACCAATAAAATACCATTAATAAATAAGTCTATATATAAATATATATTGATTGGCTCAATAGTACTCATGATTATCACCATGTTATTAATGTATAACATCCTTTTATCTGCACTGTCAGCTACTTTATTATTTATGAGCGTAATGCAATATGAGAGATATTTTTCTCTAAATTTTAAAAATTTAGCTATCGCAAAGAGCATCTGGCTAGGTGACATTTCTTATTCGATTTACATATTTCATGTGTTGATAATAACGATTTTTAAAAACGTTCTTTTTATAAATTATATTCCTTCATTACTTGTTTTAACCATGATAACCACAATTTTTGTTTCAAAATATTCATTCAATTATATTGAGAAAAAATTTATCGAATTAGGAAGGAATCAAAAGAGGAGTTTAAGAACAATTTCACTTTCCCTAACGGATACTACTGGCGCATAATTTTTGTCCAGTTCTATCAAGAATAGTACATTTTTACTAGGATCTTTAAATTATTAGTTGCAATTACATGTATAAAGGTGCCATGTGGCCAGATGGTATTAGATGAGCATGTATGCCATTCTACGCGGCTTACAAGTACGTATATTCGTATTTGCTGAAAGAAATGAAAATAGAGCGTTGTAACCAGACGTGGGAAATGGATATTACCCACGTGCCGATGGGCCTGCAATTTAGAATCATTATGAACGGAAAAGGAAGAGCATTAGACAATATTTATTCAGAACGTCGAAAACTATTCGCTAAAAAGCGAGGGAGGAAATTTAGAAGCAACTTTTATGAAATTCATTAATTCCAAAACGAAACTATGAATTTGCATCTTATTGAGGATGAGAAATTCATTAATTTGAGGATGAGAAATTCATTAATAGTGCGATTGATTTGTTTGAAAAGCACGATCCAAAAAATAACATCTTTATATTTGGTTTCAAAGAAAGAGAATTGTAAGTATTTAAGAATAAGAGAGGAGGTAAGAAATACGGCTTAAAAACCTATTGGATTTTTTACGGAGCTGACCTTTATGGGATGTTAAACCTTGATTACAACTATCCGCTTTATGATAAACGGACGCCGGATAAACCATCTCATTTTAGAAATATACTTTCGGTTTATATAATTGCAATTCCAGCTTATTTCAAAAGATTAATTCAAAATAGAAAAAAGGACAAAACTGAGATATTAGAATTTATTGAATCATTGAATTTTTTTTGCTTTTGGAATGACTATGACTATGGACTGTTAAAGCAACATTATCATGCCCCTGCCGCATTCATCAAATTTGGTTATTTTAATGCTTCAGATTACTCAAAAAATGAAATTCCGGCGAGAGAAAAATTGAATGTTTTAATCAATAATTCCGCTTCTGTTTATGGTAACTGTTTAACTGTATTAGAGAAAGTTTTTCAAATAGTAAAGCAAGATATATTAAATGAATTAATTGTCCCGTTGAGCTATGGCGATCAAAGTGTCAAAGGATTGGTGATAGCCTACGGCGAGAAAAAATTCGGTAAAAAATTTGTCCCTTTATTGCATTTCATAGAGAAGAAATCTTATTATAAATTAATACAAAAGGTTCGGGTCGCTTTTTTCGGCGCACGAAGACAGAAAGCCGCAGGAAACATTTTCTTTTTGCTTAAGCTTGGAGTCAAGGTCTTTTTAAGAAAAGATAATAGTATGTTGAAGCTTTTGAAAGAAAAAGGGTTTATAATTTTCAACTTTGAAGCAGATTTCAATACTGTCCAGGATTTGAAGCCTTTGACGCCGCAAGAAATAAAAAAGAATCAAGATTTATATCACTTTTTTTTTAACAACGAAATTGAATCAGAGTGGATGAAGAAATTACTTCACTCTTAAAGTAATAATCCCGGAGATATCCACAATTTCAGGAAACTCAATTGTGGTTAAGTTTTGATAAGTTTTATGGCATGGCATAAAGAAAAAAAAATAGATATTACATTAAAAATATTTATATTTTTAGTATCACCATTCTTTTCCTTTTTCTATTCTTTCAAATACATAAAAACTAAGTCTTCTTTTGTATTCTTTTTTTTAATCGCTTTGTTTTTCGGAATGGCATTTACAGTGCCGAAAGGAGATTTATTAGGCAGCACATACGATGGCTCTTATTACCGTGAACAATTTGAACTATTTAGAAGCGCATCTTATTTAAATTATTTGGATGGCCTAAAGGACTTTTTGACTTTCAATAAAGGGAGAAAAGACTATTATTTCGAGACTGTTGCATTCTTTGTTTCAAGAATCACTAACAATTATCATTGGTTATTCCTGGCTTTTGCGGCTGTATTTGCCTTTTTTGCCCTTAAGTGCCTAAAGTTTTTAACGTCAGAAAACAATTTCAATTCCTCCAGATCAAGCTTTATACTGCTTTATCTTTTTATGATGAATCAAATATTCAATATAAACGGGGTGCGGTTTTGGACTGCGGCATGGATAGGAGTGTATTGCATTTTCCAGATCTTTCGGAATGGAAATACCAAATATTTCCTACTTGCATTCTGTCTTCCTTTCGTGCATGGTTCCTACTGGTTTTTTATTGGTGTGATTCTGATAGCATTCTTTTTAAGGAAGTTTGAAAAGGTTTGGGTTATTTTATTTTTTGCAAGTTTCCTGGTTTCCTCAATAGCGGTTGAAGTGTTAATTGATGCCTCCAATCATTTACCGCCCTTTTTGCAAAGTTTAATTCAATCTTATTCAAGTACAGAATCCCTTGCAAAATTTAATGATCAGGGTGAAGGTTTTTCATGGATAGCGAGGTTATCTAATTTTGCAGTGCGATTGTATATAAATTTAATGATGTATTTCTTTATTAAGAACTCAGAAAAAATCAAAGCTAACTATAGGTCTAAAAATTTATACACGTTCCTGTTGGTATATATGTCCATTATTAATTTTACAATGCCTATACCGTCTTTTGGAGTAAGATTTGTTATGCTTGCTTATCCCATTATTGCTTATATATGGCTGGTAAATTTTAAAGGGAAACGATACAAACAATTTCTCTATGCATTGCCATTGGTCTTTTGGTTTGTGATCTATGGGCAAATCGTCCTGTATTTATCTGTCCTTCACTTTGATTTCTATATTTCAAATCCATTTTACCTGATTTATAAATATTTATTAGCTTAAGCCCAATGAAGATTGTGATTATTGCTCAAAATTGTTTTCCGTCCTTAGGCCCAAGACAACACCGTACAACAGAATTGGCAAAAGAACTTGCCTGGAGAGGACATGAGGTAATAGTGTATGCATTACTGGGCGACTATGATTATACTGCAATTGCTCATCGAACCAGAATATCTTTTAAGCCATTGGGTAAATCCAAATTTGGTCTTGTTGACAACACAGGCTATTGCAATAGAAGTATTCTTTTTAGAGCTATTAGTAAATTCTTCGGTAAATATTTTGAATTTCCTGCTATAGAACTAATGCCGATGGTCAAAAAATCACTAGAAAAAGAAGGCCAAATTGATTTACTTATAACTATTGCGGTTCCTCACACATTACATTGGGGGACGTCAAATTACATAAAGAAAAATAGAAGTAAAATAAGACTTTGGGTGGCTGATTGCGGAGATCCTTTTATGAAAGCCCCCTTTAACTCCCGACCTTTCTATTTCAAATATTTCGAGAATAAATGGGGTAAACTTTGTGATTACATCTCGGTTCCTCTGCATGAGGCGACAGCGGCTTATTATCCCGAATTTAAAAATAAAATAAAGGTCATTCCACAGGGCTTTAATTTTGAAGATGTCGAAATAGCAAAATATCAAAAGAATTCAATTCCTACTTTTGCATATTCAGGTTTTCTGTACAAGGGCAAAAGAGATATTACCCAATTTTTGGAATATCTTACCAAAATGAAAACGGATTTCAAGTTCGTGGTTTACACACAAAGCATTATTTTTTTTTCACCATATAGAGATGCATTAGGTAACAAGTTAGAAATAAGGGATTATATTCCGAGGAAGGAATTGCTCTACCAGTTATCCCAAATGGATTTTCTAATAAACATCGCAAATAATTCTTCCGTTCAAACTCCAAGCAAACTGATTGATTATGCTTTAACCCAACGTCCGATTATAGAAATCACATCAGATTTTAAGGAATATAAAGAATTTCAGGAATTCTTGGACGGAAATTATCAGAGAGGAAAAAAGATCGAAAATCTGGAACAATACAACATTGTGAATGTTGCCAACAATTTTCTTGAACTTCATCCGGCATTTTCATATTGCAAAGATTCCAGGAGATGATTATGATTTTCAAATTGAATAAAATTTATGTGCGGAATTACGGGGTTTTTAGACTATAATAAGACTTCTCTAGATGAAGTATTAATCAAGATGAAGGACACCCTCAATCATAGAGGCCCGGATGATGCGGGATTTGAGATATTTAAGAATCATTATGCTGATATCGGATTGGCGCAAAGAAGGCTTTCTGTTATTGATCTGTCACCAGGAGGACATCAACCAATGACTGATGAAGGCGGTAATTTTAGTATAATTTTCAACGGTGAGGTATATAATTACGGTGAGATCAAATCAAAATTAGAAGTTCTCGGATATAAATTCCAATCATCTTCCGACACAGAAGCAATTCTTAAATCTTATATCGAATGGGGAATGAAGGCAGTGGATCAATATATTGGGATGTTTGCCTTTGTTATTTATGACAAAGTGCAGAATAAGGTGATTTTTTGCAGAGACAGAGTAGGTGTTAAGCCACTTTATTATTCTGTCTATCCTGAATTAATATTATTTGGGTCCGAACTTAAATCTTTAATGGCGCATCCCTGTTTCAAAAAAGAAATTAACAGTGAATCACTTGGATCATTTTTTAGGCATGGGTGGGTTGGTGCGCCTCACTCTATCTTCACAAATACATTTAAAGTTAAACCCGGGCATTATCTTGAAGTGAACTTAATTAATAAGAAGATTGAGGAACATTGTTATTGGGATGTAGATGATTATTATAATCAGGAAGAACTGACTTATTCATTTGAAGAAGCTAAAGAGAACCTGCATTCGCTGCTAAAATCAGCCTGTGAATACAGAATGGTTTCGGATACTGAGGTAGGTATCTTTTTAAGCGGCGGATTTGATAGTTCTACGGTTGCGGCCATATTACAATCCAATCGAACTAAAAAAATAAATACGTTTTCCATAGGGTTTGAAGAAGAAGAATTTAATGAAGCTCCTTATGCTAAAACTGTTGCAGAATTTCTGGGAACAGATCATCATGAAACGATTTGTACTATCAAGGACGCTTTGGATATAATTCCGCGTTTACCTTTTTATTATGATGAACCTTTTGCTGATAGTTCTGCAATTCCTACCATGTTAGTAAGCAGGCTTGCCTCCTCAAAGGTTAAGGTATCCTTAAGTGCCGACGGAGGAGATGAAGTATTCGGTGGGTATCCGCGCTACTATGATAAATTAAATGACTTTAACCGCGTAAGTAAAATTCCGAAAGCATTTAGGAAACCTTTGGCTTCTATTTTAAAAGCTTCTATGAATTTAATAAGCAGCCGCGACCCATTAGATATGATTCGCCTGGAGAAATTATATAAGACATTGGCCTGTGAAAATTCAGTTCAGATGTTCAGGTATAGATCAGAGCCTATTCATTTTTCTGACAGAGAAATCAAGAGTCTCATGAATGATGGTAATAAAAATTCTGAAATTACAACATTCTATGATTCTCGTAGTTTGAGAAACTCTCTTGACCCGGCTATGTATATGATGGCGCTTGAATATAAGACAACTCTTTCAGATGACTTGTTAACCAAGGTGGACAGAGCTACAATGTCATACTCCCTTGAGGGAAGGGAACCATTATTAGACCATCGCCTGGTTGAATTTGGTTCACGATTACCAAGTGAATTTCATTATAGAGGTGGGAAAACTAAATCTTTGTTGCGAGAGATATGTTATGAATACTTGCCTCAGAATATGATGGATAGACCAAAAAAGGGATTTGCTATTCCTACAAACAAATGGTTGCACCATGAACTGAAAGAGATGATTCATGATTATAGTACACCTGCCTTTATAGAAAAGCAAAACCTGTTCAATCCATTGGAAATTGAAAGAATGGTAGATAATTATTATAAAGGATTTGACCGGGATGGAGAGCGGTTATGGATTTTTCTTATGTTCCAAAATTGGTACCATCAATGGATGAACTAAATTGATACATTTCTCCATTTCCAAAGTGCAACATTAGAATGAAAGTATTTTTCTTAGCCAGTTCTTTCCCATCTTATGAAAGACCAATGCATGGTGTATTCAATTACAGGTTCGTGAAACAAATGAATGAATTAGGAGAGGATGTCTTTGTTGCATTTTTTAGAATATGGCGTCCGGGAAGAAAATTTATAAATACATACAATTATGAAGGCATTCAGGTTACAGAAGCATTCATACCCTTGTTTCCTTTTTCTAATTATTTTTTTGAAAGGATTAATAATTATATCATTCAAAAATTAGGTTGGAGGTTATTTTATAAACAATTAAAAGCTGCCAACATTATTCATTCCGTTTATTTGACCAGCAACGGACTCAATGCCGGTGTATGGGCAAGAAAAATGAAAAAGCCGCATATATCACAAGCAATTGGTTCTGATGTGAATTCTGATCTTAGAAAGTATATAAAAAAGAAAAGCTTAAACTGGATTAAAAATATAGATGGGATAATTGCAAATAGCAAGAATCTTGAAACGACTCTAATCAAATCACTTAATAATTGCCCTCCTGTAAAAACAATTTATCGTGGTACAGCAATAAAAAGTTTAAGTAATCAGATCCAGATTGATAATGAGGGAGTAACATTTTTATATCTCGGCGGATTACAAGCCAATAAGAGTTTGGTTTTTGGATGTAATACCAAAGGGCCAATTACCCTAATGGAAGCCTGGAGATTGGTAGAAGATGATTTGTTTGCTAATAATGCTACTTTACTTTTTGGAGGGCCTGATTCAGATAATCCCTTATTTTACGAATGGAAGAACTCCTTGAAACATCCGGAAGCAGTAAAATTGATTGGTAAGATTGCACCTGATGATGTTGATACATACCTTCAGGAAACGGATATTACCATCATTCCAAGTATGGAAGAAGGAATGCCCAATTTTTTGCTGGAAAGTGCAGCTAGCAAAATAGCAACAATAGGTAGTGATGCGGGAGGTATTCCAGAGGTTATTGTTCATGGTGAAACAGGGTTCGTTTTTCAAAAGGGAAATTTAAAGCAATTGTCAGATTTGTTGGTCCACGCAGCCAAGGATGAAAAACAGAATAAGCGTATGGGGGAAGCAGCATTTAGTCGGGTAAGTGACCATTTTAACGCGAAAGATTATAGTAAAAATGTTATTGAATTTTATAAAAAGATAATGAAGAAATGTGTGGCATAGCAGGAATTGTAAAAAAGAACGGCACTGAAGTTTTAAAAGAGGAAATAAAAGCGCTTACGGATATTGTTATCCATAGAGGGCCTGACGATGAAGGATTTTATATTTCCGGGAATATTGCATTAGGGCACCGCAGATTGTCTATATTGGATTTATCTTCTGCAGGGCGCCAGCCAATGATTTATAAGGATTTGGTGATAACTTTTAATGGAGAAATCTATAATTATCTCGAGTTAAAAAAAGAATTGGAAAATGCGGGGTTTCAGTTCCAAACCCATACCGATACAGAAGTTATTGAGGCTGCTTACCTGTTTTGGGGAGAAGATTGTGTGAATCATTTTAATGGCATGTGGTCATTCGTTATTTATGACCTCAGGAAAAATATTTTATTCTGCAGCAGGGATCGTTTTGGGATCAAACCTTTTTATTATGTAAATAATCCTGCCATTTTTGCATTCGGCTCTGAAATAAAGCAATTACATTTATTAGGGTGCAGGAAGGTTAATACGCAGATATTATTGGATTATTTGTATTTAGGATACGAGAATCATACTCCGGAAACCTTTTTTAAGGATGTGTTCCAATTAGAACCGGCACACAATCTTATTTATGATATTGGTAAATGTGAGGTTAAAATTGAAAGATACTATCAATTAGAGTTGAAAGGTGATATACAATCCCTGGCTTTAGATGAAGCAGCATCCTTATATGAAGAAAGAATAAATAATGCCATTTCATTAAGATTAAGATCCGATGTGAAAGTGGGTACTTGTCTCAGCGGAGGGCTAGACAGTTCTTATATTGCATCTGTAGCCGCAAAATATTACCATGAGAGATCAGGGAGCCGTTTCACCTCTATTACCGCTCAATCGGGTGATCCAAAGAATGATGAAACAGTTTATGCGAAAATGGTCGTGGATTCGGCAAACCTTGATGGTAAGTTCACCAAACCGGAAACAAATAATATATCAAAAGATATAAGGCGTATTGTTTATCATCAGGAAGAACCCTTTGGAGGGCCCTCTATATTGATGCAGTATTATGTAATGAAATCAGCTAAAGATAATGGTTGCAGCGTGTTGTTGGATGGCCAGGGGGGGGACGAAACCTTATTAGGATATGAACGGTATTACATCAGTTTTTTACGGAACCTGCCTTTAAGAGAATTTATAAGATGGTTTAAAAAAATAAAAGAGAATTCAAGGCTTTCTCTAAGGGAAGTTGTCTTTTATTATTTCTATTTTAATTTTCCCTTTGTGAGAGCCATTCGTCTGAAAAGACGTATCAGGGGTATTCGTGAAAAATATAAAAAATATTTAAACAATCCATTAGTTTATGAATATGCAAAAGCTTCGGGGAATGTTTTCGATCTCCAATATTTAGAAATCACGAAAGCCCAATTACGTCATTTGCTGAATTATGAAGATAAAAATTCCATGGCATGGTCAGTTGAAACAAGATTACCCTTTCTCGATTATTCGGCATTAGAAACTGCTGTTTCGGTTAAGGCACCTTATAAAATTAATAATGGTTGGTCTAAATTTATTTTAAGAAAAATCGGAGATAAAGTTCTTCCATCCGAAATTGCCTGGAGGAAGAATAAGATTGGATTTGAATCGCCAAAAGATTTTTGGGAGATTAATGAAGAAGGTGATTGTCTTATATCTAATTCAAAAATATTGAATGAAATCTTTAAAAATGTTTCAAAAGTTAAGGATCCGGGATTACGATGGAAATTTTTTTCAATTGCTTTGTGGGAGAAAGAATTTCAAATTGAATTATAGCGGAATTTACTTTTAAAAAAAATAAATTTTCCATAAGGTGTGCCATTGATGTAGAATGGATTTTGAACAGTAAACAAACAAATATCATTGATTCTTAATTCCAGAGGATTAAATAAACAAAAGTATTTGACATATAGTTGGGATAGGATTTAAAAAAGAAATGATGCAAATCCCTGCCAGTTTTCAAAAATATTTCTATGGTAAAAAATATACTTCACATTACACCTACTGATGCGAGATTTGATGGTAGGATATTGAAAGAATTGAATGCATTAAAATCTCTTGATAATTCACGCCTAATGGCGTATGGAATATATGAGGATGAAGGACATACATTTGAACCTAAACAAGGAGTAGAAATCCGAACATTTAAACTTTTTTCAAAGCGTCTAAAGTTCGTTCCAAGGCCGCTAAGGTATTTCCTTAATTTACTCGAAGCTATATTTAGGATTACAATACCAGGTATTAAGTTTAGGCCTGCTATTGTTCATTGCCATGATACCTTATTCCTTCCAATAGCTCTTATTATTAAATGGTTTTGTAAATCTAAACTTATTTACGATGCCCATGAATTAGAGTCTGATAAAGCCGGGCAATCAAAGATTCTTTCTAAATATACGTTATTCATTGAGAAAATAGCCTGGCGCCACATTGATTTTCTTATTAGCGTTAGCCCTTCAATTATCGTTTGGTACAAAGAGCACTTGGGAGAAAAAGACAGTGAACTTATTATGAATGCTCCGATCCTAAACACCAATTTAATGCAGCAAAAAAATAAGAATAATTATTTAAGGGAAAAATTCAACATACCTCTTGAGAAAAAAATATTCCTTTACTTGGGAATTATTAGTCAAAAGGGCAGAGGTGTAGAGTATTATTTAAATGTTTTTCAAAGGAAGGATATAAGTTCTCATATTATCTTTATGGGATATGGTGAATATTCTTCAAAAGTTAAATCATCTGCCGAAAAGTATCCTAATATTCACTATCATGAGTCAGTACCTCATGATCAGGTAGTTTCAGTTTCAAAATCGGCAGATGTTGGTTTATGCATGTTAGAGCCCGTCTCTCTAAGTGATTACTATAGTTTGCCAAATAAATTGTTTGAATATGCCTTTTCAGGAATCTCGGTTTTGGCTTGTGATTTTCCGGACATAAGGGAACTCGTCGAAAAATTTTCGTTAGGTATATGTTGCAGTCTAAGTATTGAAGAAATTTATAGGTCCATTAAAGCCTTAGAAAATAAGGAAAAATTAAGTCTTAAATTAAGTGAAGATAAACTTTACCCATTGAGTTGGGTTTGCCAGGCAGAAAAATTAGATTCCTTATATAAAAAATTGCTTCGATAATAAAAAAGGAAAACCTCCCAAACGAGGTATGAATTTTTTCAAAAATGCTGTCGCATATTTCTGGCGTATATAGTTTTCGTTTTTTCTAAGTTGAAATTTCTCAACAGGATTTGTTCAGAGAGTTATAATTTTATTGATCGTTATGAAAATTCTAATTCTCTCCAAATATGCTTTCTCCAAAGAGGTAGGCTTCGAAACAAGACTATTTGCATTTTCACGGATTTGGGTAAAAAATGGAAACGAGGTGAATATTATTTCCTCTGTAGATAATTATTTTGGCAAATTCTCCAAACATTATACAAAAACGTACAACACAGAAGTCATTGATGGCATTAATGTAACATGGATCAAGACTATAACTTACAAAAAAACTATTTCTGTCAGGCGTGTATTGAGTTGGATTGATTTTGAGTGGAAACTATTTTGGATAAGGAAGGAATTACTAAACAAACCAGAGGCGATCATTGTTTCATCCCTGTCTCTTCTAACTATCTTGAATGGGGTAAGGTTACAGCAAAAGTTTAATTCAAAACTAATTTTTGAAATCAGAGATATTTGGCCATTGACTTTAATTGAAGAAGGGGGTTATAGCTCTTCGAACCCATTTGTAAAAATCCTTTCCTGGATAGAAAAATGGGGATATCAAAAGTCAGATATGATTATTGGAACGATGCCGAATATTGCAGAACATGTGAATGAAGTTTGCAAAAAGACTATCAATTGCGATTGTGTTCCTTTTGGATTTAAATTGGAGGATTATAAAGAAATATTGGTAAATGATGCGTTCGAAAACAAATATAATATTCCACAAAATAAGTTGGTAATCGGTTATGCCGGAAGTATTGGACTATCAAATGGCTTAGATATATTTATTGAAACGATAAAGGAACTAAAGGACAATGACCGAATCCACTTTGTTATTTTAGGAAACGGCGCCCTGCGGGATAAATATATGAAATACCTGGGCGGATGCGATAATGTTCAGTTTCTCGGAAAAGTGGAAAGAAAAGAGGTTAAAAATGTATTGGCGAAATGTGATGTACTGTACTTTGCCGCACTGAATAGTAAAGTTTGGAAATACGGTTGGTCTCCCAATAAACTTATTGATTACATGATGTCTGGTAAGCCGGTACTTGCATCTTACAGTGGTTATCAGTCAATGATCAACGAAGCAAATAGTGGCCTGTTCGTCCCATCCGAAAATAAAGAAGCATTGATAGAAGGGATCAATATAATGAAGGATAAATCACAAGAAGAACTAAAAAAGATGGGGCAAAGAGGGAGAGAGTGGTTAATTCAGAACAGGCAATGGGAAACGCTGGCAGATAATTATTTAGCAATCATGAAGAAACTGATTTCTTCTAAATAAGAAACTGTTCAGTATTGCAAATGACTTAAAAATTAAATTAATAAAATCATGTGTGGAATTTTTGGAATTATATCTAAGAAATGTATTGATAAAAAGGAATTCAAATTCCTTGTGGAGCATTCACAACAGCGAGGGAAAGACTCAAGTGGCTTGGTCTTTCCACTCAATAATCAATATTATGTTTACCGTGCAGATTTCACTATAAAAGAATTACTTAAAGAGGTAAATCCTTATAAGAGTTCTTTTGCTATGGGGCACAGCCGATTAATTACTAATGGGCTAACGGATAATCAGCCGGTAGTAAGGGATGGGATATGTTTAATCCACAATGGAATTGTTGTGAATCACGAAGATCTTTGGGGAAAAATAAATAAAAAAAGAAATCTTCAAATAGATACCGAGATCATAGCTGCACTTGCTAGTCATTTCTTAGACTTAGGGGAGGAAATGGAAAATATTCCGGGAAAGATATTGGAATTATGCAAAGGAGTTGTCGCTTGTGCTATGGCAATTCCTGGCAAGGGTAAATTATTATTGTTCTCAAATAATGGAAGTTTATATCTCGGCAAAAAAGATGGAAATACTTATTTTGCTTCTGAGAATTACGCACTTGACCAAATAGGTTGCAAGAATGTTCAACAGATAAAAGACACGGTCATAATAGATATTGAAAAATCTGAAAAACCAATTAGCGTTACCGATAAGGCGAATAGAAAAATTAATCTCATTCCAAGTTTGCCATTGTTGTCATCTGAAGAAAAACTTTTACAGTTTCCAAAGCCAAACTTTAAAAGATGCACAAAATGCCTTTTGCCTGAAACGATGCCATTTATAAACTTTGACGCTGAAGGTGTATGTAATTATTGCCGGAATTATAAACTGAGAAATGTGCCAAGGCCGAAAAAAGAATTGTTTGATTTAGTTGAGCCATACCGTCGTTCAAGAGGTAATGATTGCATTGTGCCATTTTCCGGAGGGCGGGATAGCTGTTATTCTCTTCATTTAATCGTGAATGAGTTAAAAATGAAACCTGTAACTTATACCTATGATTGGGGAATGGTAACGGATTTAGGAAGAAGGAATATAAGTCGTATGTGCGCTCAATTAGGTGTCGAAAACATTATTGTTGCTGATAATATTGAGCAAAAAAGAAAAAATATTCAGCTAAACCTGAACGCCTGGTTAAAGTCTCCCCATCTTGGTATGATTAGCATTCTTACTGCGGGAGATAAGCATTTTTTCAGACATGTTGAAACAATTAAGAAACAAACCGGAATAAACTTAAATCTTTGGGGTATCAACCCGTTAGAAGTTACACACTTTAAGTCCGGATTTCTCGGCGTTCCTCCGAATTTTGAAGAAAAAAGAGTATATAGTCATGGTGCAATGAAACAATTAAGATATCAATTTCTTCGATTAAATGCGATGCTTCAAAGTCCGGGATATTTCAATAAATCGCTTTGGGATACCCTATCAGGTGAGTATTACAGGAGCTTTACCAAGAAGTCAGATTATTTTCATGTTTTTGATTTTTGGCGATGGGATGAGGAATTGGTTGATAAGGCTCTTGAAGAATACGATTGGGAAAAAGCCCCTGACACAAATACAACTTGGCGGATAGGTGATGGAACTGCAGCATTTTATAATTACATTTATTATACAGTTGCTGGTTTTACGGAACACGATACTTTCAGAAGTAATCAAATCCGGGAGGGGCAGATAACGAGAGAGGAAGGGTTAAGAATGGTTGAAGATGAAAACCAACCGCGCTACCAAAATATTCGATGGTATCTTGATGCAGTAGGTATTAATTTTGAAGAAGCGGTTAAAGTGATCAATAGAATTCCGAAGTTGTATCAATATTAATGAACAAAGGAATTATACTCCGGGCAAGTATTCTGTGGGTTCTGATAAACTTCAATTTGAAGACTTATTGCCAACAAATAGACAACTTAGGAAATCTGTTCTTTGAATCATTTTACATGGTTATAGAGGGTTTCCACCACTGAGAAAGCACTGGATTGATTTGAGTAATTCAGGCAGGACAAATGACATGCAACCATTGAGTTATGGATTGCAAGTCCTCTTGGCAATTTACCAGGCTACAGGCAGCGCGCCATATTTGAATGACGCGATTTTAATAACTGAAAATATAATTAATCGGTCAAGAAAGACAAAAAGAATTTCAGGCAATATATCGCCATTAAAAGACCGTTCTAAAGGATGGATAGATACGGTTCGTTCAGATACCGGATTATTTCATCTGGAAATACCCTTGTCGGAGTCTTATTTTTTTCAATATGTAGCCAAATTATTGCTGATCATACACAATCGCCCGGATTTAATTTCTGACCATCGGTATTTTCCTTTTTATCGCGAAACATTAGAATTTGTTGAAAAAAATATTTGGGATAAATGGGAAGAAAGGGGAGAAACGCATGACCGGAATAAATATACTTATCTATTCCGATCCCGTACCCACATGGCAAGTCATTGGGCTTATATGGGGGCAGACCTCTCATTTCTGACCAAAGATTCAGTGAGAAGGTCAAACTATTTAAATTTTGTGAATTTGTATAATCAGATGTTAGAAAAAAATTTCAAAAGATATAACAATTATATTTCGTGGAATTCTACTTGGGATTACAATTTGAATGGTTCATCAAATAATGAAAAGGTAGAAATTCAAGACGTTTCACACGCCAATCTGGTTGTTTCTTATCTTGTAGAAGCATACGATCTTGGACTATGGAAAGATTTTGATGCGATTCAAAGAATCATCAACACTTTGAAGGATAAATTATGGGATCCAAAAGACTGTATTTTTCGGGACAACATAGATGGTACGATGTTTCAGGAGGGAAAACCCATAGCTCTGTCAGCTCTTTTCAGGCTGACGGCTTTGTCAAGCTCACAAGATATGACAAGAGCCTTTTTCCAATCTATTCAAAATTTGTTGAATGCAGCAAATATCTTACCTCCTGGTATCAATATGGACAGTTATTTGCTAATCTCGCTTTGAGTGAAAAATTAGTACAGTGAACCTATCATAAGCTCTTATTGTAAAAGCGAAATCGGACAAAGAAAAAGTGAATATTGTTTATATAAGTAAGTACACTGTTTTACCAGAATATGGAGCTCCCACCCGGCAATACTTTCTTTCCAAATATTTATCAAGGATAAATGGGAACCAGGTTTTGTTAATTGGCTCTCGCTCCACTCGTTCGCATGTACCACCCGTCAAAAATCTTTTCCTTTCAAATAAAACGGAAAATCTTGAAACAATAATTCTGGATGGCCCAAAGATAGATCTTGGTTTTAATTTGAAAAGAATTTGGAGTTGGATAGTATTTGAGCTCAATATTTTTCGATTTCGAAAAAGAATAAAGAAGTTTCAACCAGATATAATCATTGTTTCTTCTTTATCCATCCTGACTTTTTTATCAGGCGTCTTTTTAAAAAAGTGGCTGCGGATTCCTCTCGTAATTGAGATTCGCGATATCTATCCTTTAACTTTACAGGAAGTGGGAACTACGTCTCCTAAGAATCCTATCGTTTTATTTTTAAAATGGATCGAAAAAATCGGATATAAAAATGCTGACCTGATCATAAGCACCTTGCCGAATGCAAAAGAACACATTTCATCCGTATTGGAAAAACCTATTAACTTTCTTTGGCTACCTATGGGTATTGATCCTGATTATTTCAATAAAAATGAAGGATATCCTCCTTATTCTTTAAGAAAGTCAGAAAATGAATTTATAATTGCTTACACTGGATCTTTTGGAAAGGCAAACGCTCTTGACACTGTTTTTAAAACTGCTGAAGTATTACAATTCGACTATCCCAATATCAGGTTCATTTTTATTGGTGATGGGCCGTTAGAGGAAACGTATAAGGAAAAGTATGGCTATTTAAAGTCAATTCAATTTTTACCGCGAGTGCCGAAGGATGAACTGCCATCTGTTTTAGGGCAGGCCGATATTTTGATAAACACATGGCTTGACAGACCCATTTACAGATTTGGTATAAGTCCTAATAAATGGATGGATTATATGTATGCCGGACGTCCGATACTTGTTGCTTTTAATGGATATAGATGTATAATTGAAGAAGCTGAATGTGGGAAGTTTATTGAGGCGGAAAATAAAGATGCTCTTGCAGAAGCAATAATAGAGTTTTCAAGAATGAATCCAGACGATTTAAAAAGGATGGGTGAAAACGGAAAAAATTATTTGTTAAGAAATCTGACTTATCAAACTATTGCTAAGAATTTAGATAAAAAATTAGATTATGTTCTTTCAGCATCTAAAGACTTTAAATGATTCTTTAACTTAAAAACTATTTAACAATATAAATCAATGAAAGAATTCGCACTTATCGGAGCCGCCGGTTACATCGCTCCACGCCATTTAAAGGCAATCAAAAATACCGGTAACAATCTTGTTGCAGCTTATGATCCGTTTGATAGTGTTGGCATTATAGACAGCTATTTTCCGGAGGCCGACTTTTTTGTAGAGTTTGAACGCTTTGATCGCCATATTGACAAATTGAGAAGGAAAGGAAAAAGGATAGATTTTGTTTCTGTTTGTTCGCCGAATTACCTGCATGACAGTCATATTCGTTTTGGGTTAAGAAGTCAGGCCGATGTGATTTGTGAAAAGCCCATTGTGTTGAATCCCTGGAATATAGATGCATTGGAAGAAATTGAAAAGGAATCGGGGAAACATATTTACTCTATCCTTCAACTTCGTTTACATCCCTCAATTATTGCTTTGCGTGAAAAGGTATTAAACGGACCGAAGGATAAAGTGTATGATGTGGATCTCACCTATCTTACTTCCCGTGGCCACTGGTATTATATTTCATGGAAAGGCGATATTGATAAATCTGGGGGTATAGCTACCAATATCGGGGTTCACTTTTATGATATGTTATCCTGGATTTTTGGCGGTGTGAAAAAAAGCACGGTTAATATCCTGACCGAGGATCGGGCGGCGGGTGTTCTTGAATTAGAAAGAGTTAATGTCAGGTGGTTCCTGAGTATCAATTACGAAACGATCCCGCAGGAAATCAAAGCTCAGGGAAAACGGACGTATCGTTCTATACAGATCGAAGGGGAAGAATTGGAATTTAGTGAAGGATTCACGGAATTACATACTACTTCGTACGAACAAATTCTGGCGGGAAAGGGATTCAGAATTGAGGAAACAAGGAATGCAATTGAGATTGTTCATAATATCAGAAATTCAAAGCCAATAGGATTAAAAGGCGACTACCATCCGTTGGCTACCATGCCGGGAGGCCGTGCAGCTTTGGTAAAATAATCAAAATAAAAATCCAGGCTGAGACTTCGTTTACCGGAATTTAGCCAATGGTTCAGACCGCTACCGCGTTCCGCCCCTAGTTCAGAAATAATCAGAATAAAAAAGTTGGATTAAAACTTGTTTACTGTAAGTAGCCAGATAAGATATAAGATACAAGACAAGCTTCGTACATTTCCGGAATTCAATTTTCAAATAGTGTTTTTTGACAATCGGGTTTATGATTCTATTCCCGGTTTTTAGAGTATCAAAACCTTGAAAGTTTAGTCTGGAAGCTTGGCAGAGCAAAACCTTCAAGATTTAATTTTTAAACACAATAGCTAGTACAGTCAGGGAATTCAACTCTTAAATTGTACTATTACATTAAAAAATGCACTGTTTGAAAGCGGTTATTCAATAATAATGCACTATTATAGTGCAATTTTGATTATATTCGTGAAAAATTGATTTGAAGTGGACAATTTGTTTCAACGATCCAATAAGTTTATAAAAGAAACAGAAGAAGTTTTTTTTCGCTACCTGTATGATAAAATAAACTGGAAGAGCCGGATGATCGGGCTGATCGGGCCAAGAGGTGTTGGTAAAACAACCATGATATTACAATATATCAAAAACAATTTAAACCTTTCTGATACTTTATATGTTACTGCTGAAGACTTTTATTTTGTAGAAAATCGGCTGACTGACCTCGCTGATGCTTTTGTAAAATTGGGAGGAAAATATTTGTTCATAGATGAAATTCATAAATACAAAGAATGGTCGAAAGAGTTAAAGCTGATCTATGATTATCACAAAGAATTGAATGTTGTATTTACAGGATCTTCCGTTTTGGATATTAAGAAAGGGACTTCCGATCTGAGTCGCAGGGCAGTAATGTATAACATACAGGGATTATCCTTCAGGGAATATTTAAATTTGTTTCACCATATCACTTCAAAAACATTTACCCTTGATGAGATTCTTGAACATAAAGTGGAAATACACGGATTGCCTCATCCGCTTACACTCTTTGCAGACTATTTGAAAAAGGGCTATTATCCATTTTCACTGCAGGAAGATTTTGACATCCGGTTGCAGCAAATTATCAATCAAACCCTGGAAACTGACATTCCATTATATGCTGATATGAATGTAGCGACAGGCAGGAAACTGAAACAATTGCTGGCCATCATATCCCAAAGTGCACCTTTCAAACCCAATATGAGCAAGATTGCTGAAATGCTCGGAGCCAGCCGGAATAATATTGCAGATTATTGCCTTTACATCGAAGAAGCCGGTCTAATCGCGCAGTTAAGAGATGATACCGGAGGAATTCGCGGATTGGGAAAAGTAGATAAGATATATTTAGATAATACTAACCTCGTTTACAATCTCGCAAGAGATACTTCTGAAAAAGGTAATACCAGGGAAACATTTTTCTTTAACCAGATGCGAGTTAAATATAAGGTAGCGGCATCTCCCGTTGCTGACTTCCTAATTGAAGGCAAGACCTTTGAAGTGGGCGGTAAGAGTAAAAAACAAAAGCAATTGAAAAGTGTTGGCAACGGTTATGTGGTTAAAGATGATATAGAGCTTGGTTATCTGAATACGATTCCTTTGTGGCATTTTGGGTTGATGTATTAGTGGAGAGCAGGTGATAGGTTTTAAGTTTTAGGTGACAGGTGATAAGATGCTGGATACTGGATACTGGATTTAAGATATAGGTTAAAACCTTCAAGGTTTAGCATGGGTGCATTGCAGAGCAAAACCTTCAAGGTTTGATTTAAAAAATATAAACAGCAGAAAACTTTGTACAAAACCTTCTTCAAACGCATACTGGATTTTCTAATTGCGTTCATTGGTTTTTTAGCACTTAGCCCGGTTTTTACCATCGTGGTGATTGCATTATTCTTTGCGAAACGGGGAAAGCCATTCTTTTTCCAGCTTCGGCCCGGGAAGGATGAAAAGATATTTAAAATCGTTAAGTTCAAAACCATGAACGACAAAAAAGATAAGAATGGAAATTTATTATCTGATGCTGAAAGATTGACTGCTATTGGAAAATTTGTACGCAAAACTTCTTTGGATGAGATACCGCAATTGCTGAATGTAATAAAAGGCGATATGAGTTTGATAGGGCCGAGGCCATTGCTCACAGAATACCTGCCCTTGTATGATGAAAAACAAAAACGCCGCCATGAAGTAAAGCCGGGCATTACAGGATGGGCACAGGTAAATGGAAGAAATGCAATTAGTTGGGAACAGAAATTTGAATACGATGTTTGGTATGTGGAGCATGTTTCATTTTTATTGGATTTAAAAATCTTTTTTATGACAATAAGAAAGGTTTTTCAGGGAGAAGGCATTAATTCCGAAACCGCTGTAACTATGGAACGGTTTACGGGCAGCCATTCAGATAAAAATCAATTTATCCAACTTAACTAAATGAAAGTTTCTTATTGTATTTATGGAGCCAGTGGGCATGGAAAAGTAATCATTGAGATCCTGGAAAATTCAGGTAAAAAGGTGAACTTGTTGTATGATGATGATGTAAATAAAACTCGCTTGCTTGATTACAATGTAAACCATGATAAACAGGTTTTTATTTTGCCAGAAATACGCTGGATTGTCGGTATTGGAGATAATGTTATCAGAAAGAAAATTGTAGAAAACAATAGATTAAATTATGGCGTAGCCATTCATAGCAGTTCTCAAATTTCAAAGAGAACTCAAATAGGAATTGGTTCTGTTGTCATGGCCGGCGTCTGCATTAATTCTTCAACGATTATTGGAGAACATACTATTGTAAATACGAGCACTTCAATAGATCATGATTGCATCATTGAAAATTACGTTCACATTTCTCCAAATGCAACACTTTGTGGAGGAGTATCGGTGGGTGAGGGAACGCACATAGGCGCTGGAGCTGTGGTTATTCCCGGAATCAAAATCGGAAAATGGGCAAAAATAGGCGCCGGTTCGGTAATCATTCGTGATGTACCGGAGAATGCGACTGTTGTTGGAAACCCGGGAAGGATGATAAATCGTGCAAAATAAAAATCTGCCTTATTTCTTGCTTTGCTGTAATTGAATTTTGAAAAAGGAATTTCTTCTTTAAAGCAACTCTGTGCCAAATCTTTATGCCACACCGGAACAAAAAGATTCACGGTATTTCCCGAATCCCAAGCTATGATTGATACTCGATTATTATCACAAATATCTTCTTTACCTTATGATTTGAAAAAGGAGGTTTTTAATTTTTGAGAATTTATCAAACATAAATCTCAAAAAAAGTAATTAATTTAATTTTTGAATGTCAACCATAAAAAAAATGATAAATAATCACCAGAATTGATCTTATTAATTCTATTTTATTAAAATACTCTCCTGAAAAGATTGGTTTATTTGGTTCCAGGGTGAGAGGAAATGAGAATGAAAAAAGTGATTTGGATATTCTTATCTCTTTTAAAAATAATGGTAAAAGCCCTTATTCATTGTTTGAGCTATTATCTATTGAAAAGTTATTGGAAAATAAATTGGGCTTTCCTGTTGAAATTGTGAATGAGAATACTATAAAAAATAGTACACTGAAGCAAAGTATATTTTCTGATCTGATAATAATTTATCCAAAAGTCAAAAAGGCTGTATGAAAACAAGCAGGCTAAGCCTTGAAATTGTTTTAAAGGAGATAAATTTTATCATGGATAATATTTATCCTTTATCAGAATTTCTTTTTGAAAACGATCCATTGAAATAAAGAGCAACCGTTTTGAGCCTGATAATTATTGGAGAAGAAACGAATAAAGTCAATAAAGCTATTAAAAGAAAATATGGTCAACTTTCATGGGAATTAATGTCTGGTATGAGAAATAAAATGGTACATAACTATGATGGAGTTGATACCTCTATAGTTTGGAAAACTGTTAAGATTGATATTTCCGGATTAAAAAAGGAAATAGAAACTATTTTTTATAATGAGAAGGAGTTGTTAGATAATGAATAAAAACAGATAAAATATCTCTCAATTAAATGAATCCCCAAATGTGGCTTTCCTTATCACACATGGGAGGCGCTGAACGGCAGTTTGTAATTGAAGTATTTGATGCGGCAAAAGAGGAAAGATTAAATTCGTTGCATAATATCATGTAAATTCGTTACAGGAATTAAATTTAATGAAAACTATGAATGATACTCAATTATTATATCTTCTTTACCTTATGATTTGAAAAAGGAGGTTTTTGATTTTGTTGAATTTCTCAAACATAAATCTCAGAAAAAAAAGAATTTAAAAGAAAGGTCTTTTGGATATGCAAAAGGTTTTTTCAAGATGCCTGCTGATTTTGATGAACCGCTTGAAGATTTTAAAGATTATATGTAATGGATTTGCTTCTTAATACGCACGCTTTTATTTGGTTCATGGAAGGTGATAATTCGTTGCCACAAAAAGCAATCAATGCGATCAAAAATATTAATAATAAATGCTTTATTAGTGTCGCAAGTTTATGGGAAATTGCAATCAAAGTAAGTCTTAAAAAATTAAGCCTTAAATCAGATTTTGGTAAGATAATTAATTTTATAGTAGATAACGAAATGGAGATATTGCCAATCACTTTTGATTATCTGCAAAGGCTGCTTATAATTCCTTTTCATCATCCTTTCGACAGAATAATTATTTCTCAAGGGCTTTTGGAGAATTTTACCATTGTTACTAAAGATAAAAACTTTGGAGTTACACTGACACAATTTTATGGGGATAGATAATTTCTTATTACTTCAAAACAAAAATTGATTGTTGTAAGAGATTACATCCGCAACAACCTTAATAATAGAGTTTATTAATGAATCCCAAAATATGGCTTTCCTCACCACACATGGGAGGCGCTGAACGGCAATTTGTAAATGAAGCATTTGATACCAACTGGGTGGCTCCATTAGGCCCTAATGTCACTGGGTTTGAAAAAGATATTTCTTCATTTTTAGATAACGAAGTTTATACTGCTGCACTTAGTTCAGGTACGGCTGCTTTGCATTTAGCGCTTATTTTATTGGATGTAGGGCCGGGTGATGAAGTGATATGTCAGAGTATGACCTTTTCAGCCTCTGCAAACCCAATAAGGTATCAGCAGGCAACACCCGTTTTTATTGACAGTGAAAAGGATACCTGGAATATGGATCCTGTATTCCTGGAAGAAGCCATCAAAGACAGGCTAATGAAAGGTAAAAAACCAAAGGCTATTATACCGGTGCATTTATATGGAATGCCCGCAAATATGGAAAGGATAGTGGCTATTGCCAACCAATATGATATACCTGTTATAGAAGACGCGGCAGAAGCGCTGGGTTCTTCAGTTAACGGTAAAAAATGCGGGACTTTTGGAGAGATGGGGATTTTGTCTTTTAATGGAAATAAAATTATTACTACTTCTGGTGGCGGAGCCATGGTTTCTCAAAATGAGGAGTTAGTAAAACGGGCTACCTTTCTGGCTACCCAGGCGCGGGATCCGGCTCCGCATTATCAACATTCGCACATTGGGTATAATTATCGCATGAGTAATATTTGTGCGGGAATTGGAAGGGGGCAAATGGAGGTTATAGCTGAAAGAGTGGATCAAAGGAGGGCTAATTATTTATTTTATAAAAATGCTCTAAAAGATATTACGGCAATTTCTTTTCAGGGCGAACCTGCAGGAGTTCATAGTAACAGGTGGCTTACTACCATATTGGTGGATACTGAGAAGTCCGGTGGTATTACCCGCGAAGATATCCGGCTGGCTTTGGAAAAAGAGAATATAGAATCCCGCCCTCTGTGGAAGCCGATGCACCTGCAACCTGTTTTCAGGGAGTTTCCTTATTATGGAAGTGAAGTAGCAGAAACATTATTTAAGGATGGATTGTGCCTGCCTTCGGGAAGTAATTTATCGCAAGAGGATTTGGAGAGGGTTATGGAATGTATTAAGAAGGTATTCGCTATTGCTAAAAAACGACAAAATGCTCCTCAATAAAAGGACTACCTGTTTTTGAAGCAATCCCGTGAAGATTGCTTCGTCGTATCTTCTCGCAATGACGAGCTTCCTTGGCCGAACTTTAAGAAACCTTAAAAGATGGTATAATATGAAGAAAGGTGGATGCACTTATATGGTAGTCAATAAAAATAATACGGTTATTTATGTGGGCGTTACTTCAGCTTTGAGAGCCAGGATTTGGGAGCACAAAATCAAGTTTTATCCCAAAAGTTTTACAGCAAAATACAATTGTGAAAAGATTGTATGGTATGATTGTTTTTCTTCTATTGAGGAAGCAATAGAAAGAGAGAAGCAGCTAAAGGGAGGGAGCAGAAAAAAGAAAGAGGAACTTATAAATAAAACGAATCCTGAATGGAAAGATTTGTGGGCGGAGATTCAAGATTTGTAGTGCCACGACAGTACCATTCAGGAATAGATTGCTTCGTCGTACCTTCTCGCAATGACGCGCTTCGTTGTTCCTGCATTCACCATTACATGCAATGAAAAGATAGATACTGTACTATATATTTATAAAGCCTGCCTTTTGAAAATAAAAAGCCTCCCTTTATTTTTACAAGATGATTATTTCCCGATTTATATTGGCGCCTCTTTTACATACTTTAAGACTTACATGCCCTCTGCAAACAATAAGCGGATTTTCTTTTCCTTTTTTATTAATTTTACCTGAATGACAGATACAACAAACATAGATATGAATAAACTCAAGGCTCTTCTCAAGGAGGTAGTGTGGGATTATAATATCAGCGAAGATGAGCTGTTGGAAATATTCTTGCAGAATAAGGAAGGATATAGCATGAACAAAGCGGATATTGAAGCCAGGCTGCTGGGTTATTACAGTTGGCACCACATCATCAGGGTTTTAGGATATAAGAGAGCATCAGAATTATTGAATGATGAAGCTATTACCCGTATCTTTCCTAAAACGTACCAAACGAAACTATATGGATTACGCAGCATATTATCAGAAAAAACTGTACCCACTCCAAGATAGGGCTTTAACCAGGATAAAGAAGGCTGCACCTGTATTTTATCTCACAGGAGGAACCGCTCTCAGCAGATTTTATTTACGGCATCGTTATTCAGAAGACCTTGATCTGTTTGTTAATCGCAATGAAAAATTTCGGGACTTTCTGGATGAGATAGCAAAGGAATTAAAAGAGGAATTTCGGGAAATAAAAGTACAGTTAAGTGATACTGATTTTGTAAGAATGTTTGTAAATGAAAATGGCGCTGAATTGAAGATTGAATTTATTAATGATGTGGCATACCATTTTCATGATCTTAGAGATGAAAAAGATTTCCTGATAGATAGTTGGCAAAACATTTTATCAAATAAGATTTGTGCATTATCCCGTAATGCTGCAAAAGATTATGCTGATATTTTGTTTTTGTCGTTCAATTATGCATTTAATTGGGCTGATATCTATGATGCTGCAAAGCTAAAAGATACGTGGGTAAATGAAATTTCATCTGCCCAGATGATACATGATTTTAGCATACAAAGACTTTCAGAGATCCGCTGGATCAATGAAAAAACAAACATACATGAATTTGAACATCACTTTCATATAATTGCCAAAGACATTCTCATGGCTGCTGATAATTCACTTTGTAAATAAATTTTGATGAAAATAAAAAATAAAACCCTCCTTATAACGGGTGGTACCGGTTCCTTCGGAAATGCTGTTTTACACCGTTTCCTCGATACAGACCATTTTAAAGAGATCCGCATTTTCAGCCGGGATGAAAAGAAACAGGATGATATGCGGAACCAGCTAAAGAATGAAAAATTGAAGTTCTACATAGGCGATGTCCGGGACTATGCCAGTATTGAAGGCGCTATGCATGGTGTGGACTATGTATTTAATGCAGCAGCATTAAAGCAGGTACCTTCCTGTGAATTTTTTCCTATGGAGGCAGTAAGGACCAATGTGATCGGCTCGCAAAACACGATTAATGCCGCTATAGCCAATAAAGTTTCTAAAGTTATTTGCCTGAGTACCGATAAGGCTGCTTATCCTATTAACGCTATGGGTATTTCCAAAGCCATGATGGAAAAAGTAGCCATTGCCGCTTCGAGGAATACGCCGGAAAATGAAACTACGATTTGCCTTACACGTTATGGAAACGTCATGGCTTCGAGAGGATCGGTAATTCCCTTATTTCTTCGCCAGATCAAATCAGGGCAGCCCCTGACCATTACCGACCCGAAGATGACCCGGTTTCTAATGTCGCTGACCGATGCAGTAGAATTGGTTTTGTTTGCTTTTGAACATGGGCACCAGGGAGATCTTTTTGTGAATAAAGCCCCTGCGGCAACCATTAGCGACCTTGCTATAGCATTGAAGGAATTGTGCAATGCGGATAACGAGATCAGGGTGATAGGGACACGACATGGAGAAAAATTGTATGAAACTTTATGTACCCGTGAAGAGATGGCCAAGGCGGATGATATGGGAGAATTTTACAGGGTTCCGGCAGATAACCGGAATTTGAATTATAACCAGTATTTTTCTGAAGGAGAAACTGATGTTTCGGCAGTTGAAGATTATCACTCTCATAATACCAGGAGGTTGGATGTGGAAGGAGTAAAGGAGCTGTTGGTGAAATTGCCTTTGATCCGGAAAGAAGTGTTTGGTGAAGATGTGCCCCAGATGCCGGGATAGGTGAGAAGAGTTCACTACTGATAAAAAATAAGTAAGGATTATAGAAAAGTTATTACATATTATAAAGGGGGGCAAACATGAAGATGCCCGTGGAAAGCTGACCTTCTTCAATGATTTCGATATGAAGCAGGTTAGGCGTTTTTATGTGATTGAGCATCCCGATGCGTCCGTTGTTCGCGCCTGGCAGGGACATAAAAAAGAACAAAAATGGTTTTATGTAATTGCAGGAAGTTTTAAAATAGTGATGGTGCAGCCTGATGACTGGGCTCATCCTTCATCTGATTTAGAAACGAAGGAATTTATTTTGGAATCAGAAAGAGACGAGGTGCTGCATGTGCCCGGCGGTTTTGCCAATGGCTTTAAAGCATTGAAGCCTCAATCAAAAATGATGGTGTTCTCTGATCTTACAGTTGAGGAATCTTCCCACGATAATTTCCGGTTTGATTACCATAAGTGGTATGATTGGCATGTATAAATAATTATTTTTAAGAGAATAAAAACAAAATATGTTGAGAGTAGGAATTACCGGGCAGGCGGGGTTTGTAGGTAAACACTTGTACAATACCTTAGGGTTATACCCTGAAGAATTTGAGAGGGTAGATTTTAAAAAAGATTTTTTTGAAGACCAAAGCAAATTAAACGGTTTTGTATCCGGATGTGACGTAATTGTTCATTTAGCTGCTATGAACCGGCACAATGATCCACAGGTAATTTATGATACCAATCTGAAATTGGTCCGGAAATTAATTGCTTCTTTACAGCAAACCGGAAGCAAAGCGCACGTACTTTTTTCTTCTTCTACGCAGGAAGAGAGAGATAATTTGTACGGTAAATCCAAGAAAGAAGGAAGGGAATTATTAGCCAACTGGGCCAGGGAATCAGGAGGTAAATTTACCGGAATGGTTATCCCGAATGTTTTCGGTCCCTTCGGACACCCTGATTATAATTCCGTAGTGGCTACTTTTTGTCATCGGTTGTCTCATAATGAAACGCCGGTAATTGAGGTAGATGGCAATATGAAGCTGATCTATGTGGGAGAACTGGTAGAAGAAATTTTGAAAGAAATCCGAAGTGGGGAAAGTAAGGCGGAAGTATGGATCCCTCATACATCGGAAAGTAAAGTATCTGCATTGTTGGCTCTTTTGCAAAAATATAAAGAGGAGTACCAGTATAAAGGAATCATTCCTCAGTTAAATAATCAGTTTGAGACAAACCTTTTCAACACTTACCGTTGCTATATGGATGTAGCTAATCATTTCCCTGTAAAATTTACAGAACATAAGGACCCGCGGGGAGCCTTTGTGGAAGTGATTCGCCTTAATGTAGGTGGCCAGATTTCATTTTCAACTACTGTGCCCGATATTACCCGGGGCAATCATTTTCATACGAGAAAGATTGAACGCTTTGCGGTTATCAAAGGAAAGGCGCTCATTCAGCTAAGACAGATTGGAACGGATAAAGTTTTGGATTTCTATCTTGACGGTAAAGAGCCGGCCTATGTGGATATGCCCGTTTGGTTTACGCACAATATTAAAAATATTGGTGAAGAAGATTTATATACCATTTTTTGGATCAATGAATTTTTCAATCCGGATGATGCAGATACTTATTTTGAAACAGTATAAAGGTGAGTGGCGAATGGTCAATGGTGAATGTTTATTCACGTTTTAGGAAGAATGGGTGTAAAATAAAAAGTAAATTAAAAATTATCAATAACTAATGACTCGATTAAAAGTAATGACCGTAGTAGGCACCAGGCCTGAGATCATAAGATTATCAAGAGTGATGGCAGCATTAGATGCTTCTGACGCGATTGATCATGTAATGGTTCATACGGGACAGAATTATGATTATGAATTAAACCAGATTTTTTTTGATGACCTGGCTATTCGCAAACCGGATCATTTTTTGAACGCTGCCGGAGCTAATGCTACTGAAACAATTGGCCAGATATTAATTAAAATTGATCCTTTACTGGAGAGTGAGCAGCCTGATGCCTTTTTGGTTTTGGGAGATACGAATAGTTGCCTGTGTGCTATTCCGGCAAAGAAAAGGCATATACCTATTTTCCACATGGAAGCCGGAAACCGTTGCTTTGACCAGCGTGTTCCCGAAGAGACCAACAGAAAGATCGTAGATCATATTTCAGATATAAACCTTACCTATAGTGATATTGCCAGGGAATATTTGCTGCACGAAGGGTTACCGGCAGACAGGGTCATTAAAACCGGTTCGCCTATGTTTGAAGTATTAGATCACTATTTGGCTTCTATTAAATCTTCTGATGTTTTAGCAAGGTTAGGTTTGAAGAAAAATGAATTTTTTGTAGTTTCTTCCCACCGGGAAGAAAACATCAATAGTGAGAAGAATTTTAAGGGATTAATAGAGAGCTTGAATTTAATTGCTGATACTTATCATCATCCTGTGATCGTAAGTACTCATCCCCGCACACGACACATGATTGACGCTAAGAAGATTGAGGTTCGCCCGGAGATCCAGTTTTTAAAACCACTTGGCTTTAACGATTACAATGCCTTACAGATGCAATCGTTTGCAGTGCTATCCGATAGTGGAACTATTTCGGAAGAATCTTCTATTTTAAATTTCCGTGCTTTAAATATTCGCGATGCCCATGAAAGGCCGGAGGCTATGGAAGAAGCCTCTGTAATGATGGTTGGTTTGAAGCCCGAAAGGATCATGCAGGGATTGGTTCAGTTACAATATCAGAACACAGGCCAGGAAAGAAATTTCAGAAGGGTAGGAGATTATTCTATGCCAAACGTTTCTGAGAAAGTGGTAAGGATCATTCTGAGCTATGTAGATTATATCAAAAGAGTAGTGTGGAGCGTTAATTAGTTAAGAATTAAAATCGGGAATTAAGAATAAGTTTTATATTAATAAAAATAAGATGAAGATAGATATAATCGCAGGCGCCCGCCCTAATTTTATGAAGATTGCCCCCATTATTGAGGCTATACAAAAAGCTGCTGATGAAGGTAAAGATATTAGTTACCGTTTGGTGCATACCGGGCAGCATTATGATAAAAAGATGAGTGGAAGCTTTTTTGAAGAGTTGGGTATTCCTGATCCCCATATTAACCTTGGAGCCGGCGGTGGTACGCAGGCAGAGCAGACCGCTAACATTATGGTTCGCTATGAGAAGGCGCTGATGGAAGAGCGGCCTGACCTGGTATTAGTGGTAGGGGATGTTACCTCAACAATGGCTTGCTCAATTGCTGCCAAAAAGTTGAACAATATAAAGGTTGCACATGTGGAAGGCGGGATCCGTTCGGGAGATCTTACCATGCCTGAGGAAATTAACCGGATGGTTACTGATGCTATTACAGATTACTTTTTTACTACTTCCGAAACTGCCAATAAAAATTTAAAAAAGATCGGGGTGGAGGAGGAACGGATTTTTTTTGTAGGAAATACGATGATTGATACCTTATTAAAAAACCGGCCAAAATTTATACAACCGCTTGTTTGGAATGAATTGAGATTAGAATCCGGAAAGTATATGGTAATGACCTTACACCGGCCTGCCAATGTGGACGAAGAAGAAAAATTAAAAAATCTGATCGGGAAAATTATTGATAACAGTCACGGGCTGCCATTGATATTCCCGGTGCATCCACGAACGGCAAAAGTGCTGGAACATATAGGAATTGTGCATCCGCAGTTACATGTGATAGAGCCTTTGGGCTATCTCGAATTTAATTACCTGGTAGAACGTGCCAAAGCGGTGGTTACTGATTCTGGCGGTATTACCGAAGAAACAACGGTAATGGGAATACCGTGTATGACATTAAGAGATAACACCGAGAGGCCAGAGACAATTTCAGAGGGCACTAATGAATTATTAGGTACCGATCCAAGAGCTGTTAAACCCGCTATGGATAGATTATTTTCAGGAGGATGGAAACAGGGAGGCATCCCTGAATTATGGGATGGGCACGCAGCAAAAAGAATAGTAGATAGGTTGCTGGCTTTGAGGCTTGTGTAGAACACATTTCTTAACAGAGCCGCTGATCGGGAATAATTTAATTAGGTCTCACTTACCCCGCAATCGGAATTACATTCCTGTTGCGGGATTTTTAATTTAATGTTAAAAAATATTAACTTGATTTTAAAATAGTTATAAGAACAAAATAAAAAAGAAGTAGCTTTGTAATGATTTTATATTTGGAAGTATAATGATCATTCTGTGCGTATTACAATGTGGTATGTTTCTTGATTCCCAGTTGTTTTTGAATTTTTGAACGAGATCATATTTTAATTCTGATAATTTTTTCAACATGCAGAATACATTATTAATCCAATAACCTAACCCCCATAGCCTCCCATGGTAGAAAGCTTTTTCAGAACAAAGTATGCCCCAAGGTGGATCATTTTTATATGTGACCTTGCGTTAATCACCGCTTCATTCCTATTTTCTTTTTTTCTTCTTCGGCATTTATTGATTGATGTCCCGGGAATATTAGGTTTTTTGCCGGCAGTTCTCATTAATATAGGTGTGTATCTCATGTGTGTATTAATTTTCCCAATTTATAAAGGCATAATCAGGTATTCTGAGATCAATGATATTTGTCGCATTGTTAAATTTGCATCTCTGCAATTCGCTTTATGGTTAGGAATTTATGCTGTGAGTGCGAATGCGATAGCTATCAGTTCTGTTCCTGTAGCTTTGCTGATCATCAATTTATTCAGCGTAATTTTTATCCTGGTAATGTTTAGGTTATTGGTGAAAGAAATATATGCCAGAGCTTCACAATCTAAGTTGAGCGAGTCTGAAAGGACAATCATTTATGGCGCTGGCGAAATGGGGCAGGTAACCAAACAGGTTTTGGAGCAGGACGTTAAAAATAATATCAGCGTAGTTGGATTTATTGAAGACAGTAATTCTAAAATAGGGAAAAACCTTGCCGGCCTTCCTATTTATAATGCTTCAAGCCCTAACCTTTCCAAAATATTTAAGCAAAAACAAATTACCCAACTGTACATTGCTATTGATAAGCTATCGGCAGAGAAGAAAATAGCCATATCCGATATATGCGCTCCTTTAAATATTAAGATCAACGTTATCCCTCATGCCAACCAGTGGAGAGGCGGCCTTTTTGAAAAGAAACAGGTTAAAGAATTGAATATTGAAGACCTTCTTGAGAGAGAGGCGATCAATTTACCATTTGATATGCTTCAGAATACTTACCAGAATGCTACTATAATGGTTACCGGAGCTGCCGGCTCTATAGGAAGCGAGATTTGCAGGCAACTATCAAGATTTACTTTTAGAAAATTGATTTTGTTAGATCAATCTGAATCCGGATTATTCGATCTTGAATACGAATTGGAAAAAAAAGGTACCAATCAGCTTTTAAAAATTGAGATCGCTTCCGTGCGGGATGCGGCTAAGTTGAAAAAAATATTTTCGTTGCACCGGCCTGATTTTGTTTTTCATGCGGCTGCCTACAAGCACGTTCCCTTAATGGAGACATTTACCAGCGAAGCAGTGCTTACGAATGTATTGGGCACTAAAAATGTAGCAGACCTTGCTTTTGCGTATAAAGTAAAAAAGTTTGTAATGGTTTCAACCGATAAGGCTGTAAACCCTACCAATGTAATGGGAGCTACCAAAAGGATTTCAGAAATTTATATTCAATCATTAAGTGATCATAAAGATTCTGAAACAGAGTTCATTACTACACGCTTCGGGAATGTACTCGGTTCGGCAGGAAGCGTAGTAGCCACATTTAAAAAGCAGATAGCTGCCGGCGGGCCTGTTACAATTACCCATCCTGACATCACCAGATACTTTATGACCATTCCCGAAGCTTCTAAGTTGGTGCTGGAAGCGGGTAAAATAGGAGAGTCCGGAGATATATTATTATTTGATATGGGCAATCCTGTAAAAATAATGGACCTGGCTAAAAAAATGATTCAGCTTGCAGGCTTCAAGCCTTCTGAAATTCCTATTGTTAATACCGGGCTTCGCCCGGGTGAGAAAATGTATGAAGAGTTATTCAAAGATTCGGAAGAGTTTGCTGAAACCTATCACCCAAGAATATTAAGAGCAAAAAAATCACCTTATTTACATCCAGGGTTCATTACTATATTAATGGAATTGGAGCAGGCAGCTAAGGCCCATAATAATGAAATAATTCCATTTATTCTTCGGAAGTTAGTTCCCGAATTTAATTCCGCTTCCGGCATTAAAAATCCTCTTATCGAAAGAGAGAAGGAGAGAGAAAGACATAGAGTGTAGGATGATATCCTCTATTTGGTGAATTAAAATTTTGAATTTCATAAGCGCTTATATATATTTATGTGCGGTTTAAATTATAATTTTTATATAAAAGAAAGAGGCTTTTCGTAATATAGAGGTGGTGGTATTATTTTTGTCCTGATATAGCCTTAAAAACGCTTCATGAAATTTTTATTTTCCTTTCTTGCATCCACTTTTCTTGCTTTTACAGTAAATGCACAGGGCTTTAATTTAAATCTATTTCTCGGCGCTTCTAATTATCAGGGCGATCTGCAAGACAAAAGGTTTACTTTTAATCAATCTCATTTAGCAGGCGGCGTTGGCCTTTCTTATGATCTTACTGAAAGATTCTCATTAAGAGGAGGTATTATGTTTGGAAAAGTATCAGGAGATGATAAAGAGGGAAGGAATAAAATAAGGAATCTTAATTTCTCCTCCCGGCTTACGGAAGGGCATTTGGGAGTGCAATATTATATCACTCCTTTAGGGCAACATTCTCTTACGCCTTATGTATTCGCAGGCCTGGCGCTATATCATTTCGATCCCTATACGCATGATACCGCCGGTACTAAATATTATTTAAAGCCATTAAGTACAGAAGGAGAAGGTTTCGTTACCGGCAAGGATTATTACAGTCTTACACAAATGGCTATTCCATTTGGCGGAGGCGTAAAGTTATCACTCAGCGATAAAATTAATGTAGGATTAGAAATTGGTTTTAGAAAATTATTTACAGATTATTTGGACGATGTAAGTAGTGTATATGTGGACAGAAATTTATTACTGGCCAACAGGGGAGCCAAAGCTGTAGAATTAGCTTACCGTGGCGATGAAATTAAGTCCGGAACATTTACGTACCCCAATAGCGGTTCTCAGAGAGGAAGCCCTAAAGTAAAGGATTGGTATTATTTTACAGGGCTTACCTTGTCATACAAACTGGGCGGAGGCAACAGAAGAGGAGATAAATCTCAGTGGGCGTGTCCTAAAAATGTACTATAAGTTTATTTTTTGCGTTAGAGGATAGGATAATTTTATTAATTAAATTATTCAGGCAATAGCTTTATTTCTTTTAACGTAAAAACCTCCAATCACCTCCTATGAAACCAGTTATATTTTCAGTCTCCCTGATCCTGCTTGTATTTGGCGCAGGCGCACAACGGCTTCATTTAAATCTTTTTGCAGGCACATCTAATTATCAAGGCGATCTTCAGGACAAGAGATTTACTTTTGACCAGGCGCATTTTGCGGGAGGCTTAGGCTTCTCTTATGATCTATCTAATCATCTCGCTGTAAGGACAGGTGTGACTATTGGTAAAATTTCCGGTAATGACCAATATGGAAAAAACCGGACAAGAAATCTTAATTTTCATTCATTTCTCACAGAAGGAAACCTTGGCCTTGAATATTACATTACTCCTGTGGGCATGCATTCTCTTACTCCTTATCTCTTTGCAGGTGCGGCTGTTTATCATTACAATCCTTATACTTATGATAAATCCGGCGTCAAATATTTCCTGGCGCCCTTAAGTACAGAAGGGCAAGGTATTGTAGCCGGAAGAGATCCTTATAAACTCACTCAATTTGCAATACCTTTTGGCGGTGGCGTTAAGCTATCTTTAAGCGATAATATTAATGTGGGCTGGGAATTAGGATTTAGAAAATTATCAAATGATTATCTTGATGATGTGAGTACAAGTTATATAGACCGTAATGTTTTGCTTGCGGGACGGGGCGCTAAGGCAGTTGAACTTTCCTATAGAGGTGGGGAAGTTAAAAATGGCAGCCAGCAATATCCTGTAGTAGGCCAACAGCGTGGAAATCCTTCATCTAAGGATTGGTATTATTTTACAGGTGTTACTGTTTCCTTCAGGCTTGGAGGGAAATATTCTGTGTATGGATGCCCGGGAAGCGTTTTATAGCTATGATCTGATTTTATAGTTTAAAGAATTGTTTTAAATTATGTCCACTGCCAGGGCTCACCTGGCAGATTTTATTTAAACGAAATAGTTTCCTTCGGGTAAATTATCTTGATTATTATATAAGGAGTCAATCTTTTTTTATATATATAGATCAAAATAAGGGCGTTTGCTTATATTTGGCAGAAAGGAATAAAGTAGGGTATTTTTTGTAAAAAAATTACTAACCTGTTTCCGGCAGGTGAACTCCTTTAGGAAAAAATATCAATATAAGTATTAATCAAAATTAATTTATGAGAATTAGAAACTTATTGTCTCTGGCGTTTTTACTCTTTATGGCGCAGGCTGGTGCACAAAAGAATGTTACTGCAATAAATGCTTCATCAAAAGTATGGTCGGCTCAGAAGGCAAATGCCTGGTATAATAAACACAAATGGATCACCGGCGCAGATTTTATTCCCAGCACGGCGATCAATCAGTTAGAAATGTGGCAGGAAAAAACATTTGATCCTAAAACGATTGATCGAGAATTGGGGTGGGCTGAGCATATAGGGTTCAATACCATGCGGGTTTATTTGCATAGCATTGCCTGGAAAGAAGACCCTAAGGGATTTAAGAAAAGAATAGATCAATATCTTACTATAGCAGATAAGCACCATATTCAAACGCTGTTTGTTTTCTTTGATGATTGCTGGAATAAAGTACCTCATGCAGGAAAACAACCTGAACCTAAACCGGGCATTCATAACTCAGGATGGGTACAGGATCCGGGACAGCCTGCTTCTAATGATGTTACCATTTTTCCTGAGTTGGAGAAATATGTAAAGGATGTGATGGGGCATTTTTCAAAAGATAAGCGCATACTTTTATGGGATCTTTATAATGAACCGGGTAATTCAGGAAAAGGAGATTCTTCACTTACTTTATTAACGAAAGTATTTCAATGGGCACGGGAAGTGAATCCCGAACAGCCAATAAGTGCGGGCTTATGGAGATGGGATTTTGAAAAGCTAAACACTTTTCAATTGCAGAACTCTGATGTGATTACTTATCATGATTATGAAGAGCCTGAATGGCATAAGAGAGTAATTCAATTACTGAAAATATACGGGAAACCATTGATTTGCACAGAATACATGGCAAGAACCCGGGGCAGTTATTTTTCAAATGTGATGCCTATGCTGAAAGCGGAAAATGTAGGGGCGATCAACTGGGGATTTGTATCGGGCAAAACCAATACGATCTATGCATGGGATACTCCGATACCGGACGGAAGCCAGCCCAAAGAATGGTTTCATGATATCTTTCATAAGGATGGTACTCCTTACCGGCAGGAAGAAATAGACCTTATCAAAAAGCTGAATAATAAATAATCCATTTTAATTAATCCTTAATTCAGAACAATGAAATTAACTCTCTCTCTGTTCATATCAGTTTTGGCTATAGCCATTATAACCGGTTGTAATAATTCCTCTAATAATTCTATAACTTCCAACACTGATTCCACATTTAAAACAAAAGCAATGATACCGGATAAAAAGAATTTTGAGGACACTGTTGATGGTAAGCAAACAGATCTTTATGTTTTGAAAAATCATAATGGTATGACTGCCGCCATCACCAATTATGGCGGGCGTTTAGTAAGCCTTTTGGTTCCTGACAAAAATGGAAAGCTAACTGATGTGGTGGTTGGATTTAATAGCCTTGAAGATTATGCAAAATCTACTGAATCTTATTTTGGCGCAACCATAGGCAGAGTAGGGAACCGCATTGCTAAGGGAGAGTTTTCTCTTGACGGGAAAAAATATACTTTATTTAAAAACAATGGCCCTAACACATTACATGGCGGTAAAAAAGGATTTCAGGCTGTAGTATGGGATGCCAATCAGCCAAATGATTCTACCGTAATACTTACTTATCTTTCTAAAGATATGGAAGAAGGGTTTCCCGGAAACCTGAATGTGAAAGTCACTTATTCTCTTACCGGCGATAATGGTTTTAAATGCGAGTATGAGGCTACCACCGATAAAAAGACGGTAGTAAATCTTACTAATCACGCTTTCTTTAATCTTAATGGCGAAGGCAGCGGTACTATTTTAAATCATGATGTACAGCTATTTGCTGATGGATACACTCCCGTTGATTCAACACTGATACCTACCGGGAAAATAGAACCGGTTGCAGGCACTCCTTTTGATTTTACAAAACCTGTTACTATTGGCGCCAGAATAGAACAGGACAATCAGCAATTAAAGTATGGGCATGGTTACGATCATAATTTTGTGTTGAATAAGACCAAAGTAAATGGCCTGAATCATGCAGCAACCGTTATTGGAGATCAATCAGGGATAGTAATGAACATTTATACAGAAGAACCGGGCATGCAGTTTTATAGCGGCAATTTTATGCAAGGCAAAAACACTTTTAAGGACGGAAGCAAAGATGATTTCAGGACAGCCTTTGCAATGGAGACACAGCATTTCCCTGATTCTCCCAATCAACCTTCATTCCCTTCCATTGTTTTAAATCCAGGGCAAACTTATCACACCGTTTCGGTGTATCAATTCTCTGATAAGAAGCCTGAGTGATCAGTTGCCAATACAGCCTGTGTTCATTGTATTCAATCTCCGGGTGATTAGATAAAACAAAGCGTGGACATAAAAAAAAAGAGGCTATCTTTTTGAGAAAGCCTCTTCCTAGATTGCCAGTCAAATAAAACTGTTTAGACTATAAAAATATAGTTGTAATAATTATTTTGCTTTTGAGGAATCTGCATTTGCCTTAGTAGTATCCTGTGCAGGAGCTGCTGCTGCGGCTGAATCAGTGTGTACAGGAGCCGGAGTGGATACCATAGCTGAATCAGTTGGAGGGGCTGTTTCAGTTGAAGTTGAATTACCACCACCGCATGCTGTAAGGAATGCTGCTACTGTGAAAACAAGCAATAATTTTTTCATTTTGTTTTAATTTTAGATTTTTAAAAAGGTTAATTTCATATTTATACCCGTATTAAAAAAAGGTAACCCAACTAAAAAAATATTTTTTTCAAAATGATTTGTATTTTTTCAGGTTGATTTGGGTTACTTTCCCATTTTATAAGTATTAATCTATAGCCGAGTGAAAACGTACGATCAGGAAGAAGCTTTATTAAAAGGATTGGCAGCTAACGACAGTAATTCTATTGAGACTATTTATCGTGAAAACTATCTGGCTATTCAGACGTTTATAGTTAAAAATAGCGGCCATCCTGATGATGCACGGGATATTTTTCAGGAAGCAATGATCGTTCTGTTTGAAAAGGCGAAATCAAGTTCTTTTACTTTAAGTTGTCAATTGCAAACTTACCTGTACTCGATATGCAGGAGGCTGTGGCTAAAGAAATTACAGAGACAAAACCGGTTCAACCCGGCAATAGAAACTGACCAGGTGATAGTAGCGGTAGATGATGAAATTGACTCACATGAAAAGATGAGTAGCGATCTTGTATTGATGGAAAATGCAATGATGAAATTAGGAGAACCTTGCAAGAGTTTGTTAGAGGCTTTCTATATTGAAAAAAGATCAATGCCGGAAATAGCCGCTCATTTTGGATATACCAATGCAGACAATGCAAAGACACAGAAGTATAAATGCTTAATGAGATTGAAGAAAATATTTTTTGCACATTATAAAAATACAGACTGAAGATGGAAGAAAATTTACTTTTGGATGCGATTGAAAGATATAGAAACGGAGAGATGTCTGACGAAGAGAAAGCTTCTTTTGAAGAACTTCGTAAAAATAATCCTGATATTGACCAAATAGCTGTTGACCATAATTTCTTTTTGGAAGGCCTTGAAAGAATGAGTGATCTCAGATATCTGAAACATAATCTGAATAATGTTGAAAGTAAATTGATCAACGAAGGGGTTATTTCTCATAAAGGCGACAGAGCAAAAGCCAAAATAATATATTTGTGGAACAGGTACAGGCGTACTATCACAGTGGCGGCAGCTATTGCCGGAGTAGTTTCTTTAAGCACTGCAAGCCTTATTTCTAAATATTCTGAAAATAAAAAAGTAGGTGTAATTACTCCTTTGGTGGATAATAAATTAAATCAGTTTGAATATAAATTAAATCAAATTGAGCATAAGCTCAATGATGCAACTGCTTTAGCATCTGCCAGGCCAAAATTTGAAGCCAACTTCAGAGCCACAGGATTTTTAGTAGATGGCAATGGATATATTATTACCAATGCCCATGTAGTGCAAAATGCGAAGAACCTGATCGTGGAAAATAAAAAAGGAGATCAATTCTATGCAAGCCCGGTTTATTCAAACATAACTAACGATCTGGCTATTTTAAAAATTACCGACAGCTTATTTAAGAAGGTAAATGAATTGCCTTATACGTTTACTAAATCTTCTGCCGAGCTTGCAGAACCCATTTTTACTTTAGGCTATCCCCGTGAAGAGGTAGTATATGGGGAAGGATATTTGAGCGCCAAGTCAGGTTATTATGGCGATACTACTTCTTACCAGATCAGTATATCTGTAAATCCTGGAAACAGCGGTGGCCCTGTAATTGATAAGGACGGAGAGATCATTGGCATCATCAGCAGTAAAGAAACCAATGCGGATGGAGTGGTCTTTGCGATCAAATCCAAAAACATTTATAATGCTTTAAAGGAGATCAAAAAAGATAATGCTATCAATATAAAACTTCCTACCCGTAATTCTCTGAAAGATCTGAGCCGTGTAAAGCAGATAAAAAAGTTAGAAGACTTTATATATAAGGTGAAAGGAAATTGATCCTTCTTTAAAAGTTGCCAACCCTTCGAAAGTTGGCAACCTTTGAGTATTGCTCAGGCAAATAAATGTTCAGGATATTCTCCCTGTACTATCAATTCATTAATACTTTGCTTTACTTCAGGAGCATCTTCTTTGTAAGTAACTCCAAACCATTTGGCATCTGTGGCAATCACTTTTATTTCGCCATTCTCTTCATGAATAAATGAATCGCCGATAATAGGAATAAAAAATTCTGCCTTTACATTATCCGTATTTTCTTTTAAAAATTTCTGAAATAATTGCTGAATGTATTCAAATACATCTGGATGAAATCCCCAGAAGTTCATACTTACAGGCGTGTCGGGCGGTAGAGGAACTTTTAAAGCATTTTCGGTATAAAATATTTTACCTTCTTCGGGAAAAATTTTAGTGCGCTCTACAATACTTTTTAATCTTCCTTCTTCATCTACCTGGCATACTCCACGGCTTACTGTTCCATTTTCAGAAATTGTTTTGGAAAGCTCATACCCAATGATACAATATCTTTTGGGTGTTACTTCATTCATCAAAAAACTATAAGATTTTTCAAACGCATCCCTGCCATAAAAATCATCAGCATTGATCACAGCAAAAGGCTCATGGATCACTTCCTTTGCGCAAAGCACCGCATGAGCAGTACCCCAGGGCTTTTGCCTTTCTTCAGAAACAGGAAATCTCCCAGTATAAGAATCCATTTCCTGCGTTACATATTCAGTCTTGATTTTTCCTTTTAATTTAGGCTCAAATAAATTTTTAAATTCTTCTGCAAAAGATTTCCGGATTATAAAAACTACTTTCCCGAATCCACTTCTTATGGCGTCATAAATAGAGTAATCAATAATAGTTTCACCGTGAGGGCCGAAAGAATCCATTTGCTTAATACCACCGTAGCGGCTTCCCATGCCCGCTGCCAGAATCAGAAGTGTAGGTTTCATGTGTTGTAAATAAATTTAGAATAAAAGTTAATAATTAAATTGCTGCGAAAATAAGCAAGAAAGATTTATGCCACATGCTGATGAAAGATATATTGCCTGATATTATTTTTAAAACCCCATCCGTTACTGAATTAAAAAGCAAGCTGTATAAGGATAAGCGCATCGGCGTTTCGATGCTAAGGCTTGATGAAATTCATCCTGTAATTTCAGGAAATAAAATATTTAAGCTTTATTATTTTTTGGATGAAGCCGGAAATTCTTCTCATAAAAAAATAATCACTTTTGGAGGAGTCTTTTCCAATCACCTTGCCGCTACTGCATTTGCGTGTAGAGGGATGAACTTAAAAAGTATGGGTATTGTCCGCGGTGAAAAACCTGCAATACTTTCTCACACTTTACAATTTTGTTTGGATCATGGAATGGAGCTTCAGTTTATAAGCCGGGGAGATTATAAAAGGGCCAATGAAAAAGAATTTTTAGATGGATTAAAAAAACAACATGGCGAATGTATATTAATTCCGGAAGGCGGCTTTTCTATAAAAGGAAAAGAAGGCGCTGCATTAATAACACAAACCTTTGATAGCAGCAGTTTCACGCATGTCTGTATGGCAGTAGGCACGGCCACCACTTTTGCAGGAATAATTGATGGAAGCAGAGATGAGTGTGAAATTATCGGGTTTAGCGTTTTAAAGAATATGCACGATATTCATAAGCGACTCCTTGCACTTGAAGTTAATCCATCAAAAAAATATTCCTTTATGGCTGATTATCATTTTGGCGGATATGCAAAGAAAACAAACGAATTGATCTCATTTATGAACGGGTTTTATTTGCAAAATAATATTCCCCTGGATTTTGTTTACACAGCTAAGATGATGTTCGGAGTTAATGATTTGGTACAAAAAAATTATTTTCCTCCCGGGTCCAATATACTTTGTGTTCATACAGGAGGATTACAGGGTAATCAATCTTTGCCGGAAGGAACGTTGGTATTTTAAAATAAAAAACCGGAAAGATTCAACAACTTTCCGGTTTTTTTTATTCTTCTTTAAAGATCATTTTAAATAAAGAGAGTCCATATTTTCCCCGCAATGGAGCATGGCAGATTTAAACTCAGGGTGATTCTTACCGAGATAAGGATTGAGTATTTCAGAAGTACTGCTCAACCAGTTGGCAGGCTTATCTTCACCAAATGCCATAGGGCAATTTTGCCAATAAAGCTTTTGTCCTTCATATCCCACAGTTTTTAGAAAAGGATATAAATTTTCGGAAATCATACTAAAATCATGTCGCATTTCCGTAAGGTCCTTTTCCTGGAGGATGGGGTTTGCATTTGCTTTTATATCACTTATATTTTGTTGTATTGCCATGAATATAGACGAATCATTTTTTTGAATCTCACTAAGATTAATGCTATCAATAGAATTGATGAATTTAGATGTTTCAGATCTTATCAATGAGGTATCGCCATCTATGAAAGCATCTTTCATGCTCATGTAAGCGTTCATAGCATTAGCAATCTTCTGGTTAAGTTCATCAGAATGTTTAACGGTGGCCATACTTTCTGTTTTATTAACAGTAGCAGCCGTTTTGGTATCTGTTTTAAAAAAAAGAAACCATGCCGCCAGCACAACGATTATTAAAAAAACAATTGCTAATACTCTTTTCATTTTATTATAGATTTAGTGAATCAATCGTGTTGATCATACTCAGGACAGCTTTGCCAATCCCGCAGTTATCCTTTTGAATGCTTCTTCTATGTTGGGCAGGCTATTGGCAAATGAAATTCTCATGTAACCTGGCTGGCCAAATGCATCGCCTGAAACTGTGGATACATGCGCTTCGCTTAAAAGATACATACACAGATCATCTGAGTTATTAATTACCTGGTCTCCATATTTTTTACCAAAATAATAAGATACATCAGGGAAGATGTAGAACGCGCCTTGTGGCTCCACACATTTTACATGAGGTAATTCTTTTAATAATTCTTTTACCCGCGCCCTGCGGATTGCAAATTGTTTTACCATTTCCATGCTTGGTTCGAGAGAAGAATCAAAAGCAGTAATAGCCGCACGTTGTGTTATTGAATTGGTACCGCTTGTAACTTGTCCCTGAATTTTTTCGCAGGCTTTGGCTATTTCCGGGTGAGCCGCAATAAATCCTAATCTCCATCCTGTCATCGCAAATCCTTTGCTAAGCCCGTTTATAATAATTACGCGATCTTTTATTGAATCAAACTGTGCAATACTTTCATACTTCCCGGTATTATTCGAGTAATTAATGTATTCGTAAATTTCATCACTGATAATAAAGATGTTGGGATATTTTTCAAACACTCTGGCAAGCCCTTCCAACTCTTCTTTAGAATACGTTGCCCCCGTCGGATTGCAGGGAGTAGAAAAAATAAACGCTTTTGTTTTTTCTGTGATGGCATTTTCCAGTTGTTCGGGCGTCATTTTAAATCCTGTTTCAGGAGTCGTATTGACAAATACTACTGTGCCCCTGGCAAATCTTGCAAGTTCTGAATAAGACACCCAATAAGGTGTAGGAATGATTATTTCATCTCCTTCATCAAGAATGCTTATCATTGTGTTGGCAATACTTTGTTTAGCGCCTGTGCTCACCACTATCTGGTTGGGCGCATATTCCAGGCCATTATCTCTTTTGAGTTTTTTACAAATGGCTTCTTTTAGTTCGGCATATCCTGATACAGGAGTATAATGACTCCAGTTTTCATCAATAGCTTTTTTGGCAGCATTTTTAATATGCTCAGGTGTATTAAAGTCTGGTTCGCCGAGGCTGAGGTCAATTACATTAGTTCCTTTTGCTTTTAGTTCCCGCACCAGTTTGGCCATTTTAAGAGTTGCGGATTCATTAAATCTGGATAAAATAGAAGAAAGTTGCATTTAAATTTTTTTTTGATTGGCCAGACGGAGACCGTCAGACCAGGTTTATTTTTTTAATCTGTGCAAAAGTACGTTATAGATTCATTGCCCGAAAATGAATAATTGATGAAGATCGAAAATAAGTAACTGCTTTTTCAAAAAATACCGGTGCAACGTTTTATTAAGAATGCCTGTCCTGTTATATTGCATAACCATGAAAAAATTAGTAATACTGTTCTTCGTTTTTTTGATCTCTGAAACAGCAATCTCTCAATCTCTGATGATAGGCACCGGCCTTGCAACAGATATAAATAATCCGGGTAAATCTTTCAATTTTATTCCTCTGGAAATACAATGGTATCCATTTGAGAAAACAACACTCTCTTTGATGTGTAATTATGATCTGGGCTTTAATGTACATAGTACCGGCGATGCTTATACCCTTACTCCATCACTGCCTGCACATGTAACTCTTAAAGAGAAATACCGGATGAATATTCTTACTATCGGTTTAAGCCTGAATTTCGGCTTATATACAGCAGCGAATCATAATAAGATATATCTTTCTTTTATTCCTCTTGCTGTTTGTTCTCAGGATTTTAAAGCGGCGTATAAAAATTATGACAACAAAAATTATGAAATATTAGACCCGGATATCAGCAAAAAATATGATGGTATGGTTATGATGTATGGTTTACAATATCATTTTAATAGAAACAAACAGCTTGCTGTACACGTTCAGACCCCTTTGCTTTCGGTTCTTGATAAATCGTTTAATTACAGATATTCTGCACCGTTACGGTTAATGTTTGGGTATCATTTCAACTATAAAAAGGATAAATGAAAACATTAAAATATATTTTTGTCATCGTCACATTAATGATAAGCTTCTGTAGCTGTATTAAACAAAGATTTTATCCGGATATTGATGATCCGGGCCTCAGCAGGTTCACGTCAAAGCATTTCAATGCCGGGACTTGCTATATTAATGATACAGCATACATTAATTACTGGCCGTCTGTTTTATTTAATAATAGGCCTATACCTAAAATTACAAAAGTAATTACAGCAGGTAGTACAATGGATAGCATTGATTTCAGATGGGAAATCGCTTTAAAAAAAGGAAATAAATTTACGGATGGAAATTACCGTTATATTTCTATAAGGATGCCTGTATCCAAAGGCTTTACCGTACAGGATTTTGTAAACTGGAGCGGAAGACAGTTTGCCTCTGATGCCAATACATTGACGCTGGATGGATCATTCATCCTGAATCATTCATTTAAAGGTTCGGCAAATATTTATTTTGTAAAAATCTTTAAAGAAGAATTATCAGGAAATATATATGCTTCCGGTCTTTTTAATGGCCGCATTGGGGATAGTATTTTTGTAAAAAACGGACGCTTTGATTACCTGGTCAAAACTGAGAACTTCTGATTGTATTTATTATAAAGCAAAAAATTAACTGAAATTAGTTCCGTTTAATAATTGTTTAAAAGCTCACGATAGCAATTAGAAACCTCATATTGGCGTGAGATATGCTGACAGGAGCGCTACAGTAGCCCCGGGTATAAAATCCTTAAAAATTTTAACATCAAAATACTATCTTTGCGAACTTCTAAAAATTAAATTAAGATATGAAACTGAAAGGTTTGGTGTGGTTCTTTGCCATCGTGCTTATTCTCATTTCCGTTTATCAACTTTCTTTTACCTGGGTGGTTAATAGCCATGAAAATAAGATGAAGGCTAAAGCTATAAAATTTGTAAGCCAGGCCCATCCTGGTATATCTGGAGATGAAAAAGATGAACTGGTTCGCGAAACGTTCCATCATTATCTCGACAGCACCAGGGACGATAAGATATATCCTGTATTAGGAACTACTTATCAGAAATCGAAAGAAAATGAATTGAGCCTTGGCCTTGACCTTCAGGGAGGAATGAGCGTTACTTTAAATGTAAGCCTTGATGGCCTTTTAAAATCATTAAGTAATAATCCCAAAGATCCGCAATTATTAAAGGCGCTTGAAGTTGCCAATACTCAAAAGGTAACCAGTGATAAGGATTATATTACTTTATTTGGAGAAGCTTTCAGGCAGCAGAACCCCGGGGTAAACCTTTCAACTATTTTTGCGGGCGCCGGCAAGACCATTAAAATAACAGATAACGACCAAACCGTTTTGAATAGCTTGCAAACCACTGCAAAAACAGCTATCAACCAGACCTATAAAGTGCTGCTAAAACGTATTGACCAATTTGGTGTTGCTTCTCCTTCTATTAACCTGGATGCTAACAAAGGTATTATTAATGTAGAATTAGCAGGAGTTCAGGATGCGGAAAGAGTAAGGAATTTATTACAGGCATCAGCTTATTTGCAATTCTGGGAAGTATATAATATCGGTGAGATCGGGAAAAATATTGATGATGCAGATAAGGCGCTTGCTGATTACCTCAGCGGTTTATCTCAGGATACTTTGAAGAATGCTGCGCAGACTGCGGCGGATTCTGCAAAATTACTTGCTAATCAACACCCGTTGGCAAGTGTAATTCATTTTATAGGGCCGCAACAAGGCAGGGATGGCAGGCCGCAATATTATTCGGCCATTGCTAATGTGGAGGCAAAAGATACTTCTTTGGCTAATAGCTATTTGTCATTGGATGTAGTTAAAAACAACTTTCCTCCCAATATCAAATTCCTGTATGGCCTTCAGCAGAAGAATGAGAAAACCGGTCAAAGGTATTTTGAATTATATGCAATTAAAACAGTTCCGGGCAGCGAAAAAGCAAAACTGGAAGGCGAAGGCGTAGAAGATTCAAGAGCTGACTATGATGAACATGGCCGTCCTGCTATTAAAATGACCATGACGCCCACAGGTAGCCGTGTATGGGCAAAACTAACGGCAGATAATGTAAACAGGCCTATTGCCATAGTATTGGATGATATAGTTTATAGTGCACCTAATGTAAATGGCCCTATTGAAGGCGGTAATTCTGAGATAAGCGGAAACTTTACAGTACAGGAAGCGCAAGACCTTGCCAGCATTCTTAGGATCGGTAAAATTGATGCGCCTGCAAAGATCGTACAGGAGCAGATCGTAGGGCCTACGCTTGGGCAGGCCGCTGTTCGCGGCGGTACCATGGCTTTCCTGATCTCTTTTATTGTTATATTTATATTAATGCTTGTTTATTATAATACTGCGGGCTGGGTGGCTAATATAGCATTAATACTGAACCTCCTGTTTACCGTAGGAATTTTAAGCGCTCTTGGCGCCACGCTAACTGCGGCCGGTATAGCAGGCCTTGTACTTACGATAGGTATGGCTGTGGATACCAACGTTATTATTTTTGAAAGAATAAAAGAAGAGCTGGCCCGCGGAAAGAGCCACCAGCAGGCAGTGCATGATGGTTACATCAGGTCGTATGCCCCGGTTATTGATGCGCACGTAACTGTATTTTTAACAGCAGCTATTTTATTTTATTTTGGTTTAGGCCCTGTGCTTGGGTTTGCAACTACGCAGATGCTGGGTATCTCACTTTCTCTTTTTTGTGGAATTTTAATATCACGCCTCATTACCGACCTGTGGATGACTAAAGAAAGGCATTTCAAATACTTTACTACTTTCTCAAAAAAGATATTTCAGCACGCCAGTTATAAGTTTATTGAATACAGGAAAGTTGCATATACTATTTCTGTTGTTGTTCTTATTTTAGGAATAGGATCTTTCTTCAATGGTTTTGATAAAGGTGTAGAATTCAAAGGCGGGCGGAGCTATACCGTCAGGTTTGATCATAATGTAAATATTGATTCGATCCGTAATCCTTTGCATCTTGCTTTTGATGGGGATTATCCTGTAATAAAAACAGTAGGGGATAACAAGCATATTGACATTACTACCTCTTACTTAATTGGGATGAATAATGCTGACAGTGCAGTAGAAGCAAGATTATACCAGGGATTAAAATCACAATTACCGGCTAATCTTTCTTTACAGGATTTTTCTAAAAACAGGATTCAGAGTTCACAGGTTGTACAACCTGTGATATCCAAAGACCTTGAAAGGGGAGCTGTAAAAGCAGTGGCATTTGCGATATTCGCTATTATCATTTATATCTTTCTTCGTTTCAGGGATTGGCGCTATTCGGTGGGTACGATCATATCATTGTTACATGATGTTTTTGTGGCGCTTGCTGTTTTTTCCTTCTTTAAAAACATTGTTCCATTTCCTTTAGAGATAGACCAGCACTTTATTGCAGCCATTCTTACTGTCGTCGGATTCTCTATGAATGATACAGTAATTGTATTTGACAGGATACGTGAAGACAGTCATAATATGAAAGGAGCTTCCAAGGAATCTATTATAAATCGTGCGATCAATGATACATTGAGCAGGACAATTATGACTTCGGTGACCGTGTTTATCACCTTGCTTGCATTATTTATTTTTGGAGGCGAAGTAACCCGTGGGTTCTCATTTGCCATGTTGATAGGTGTGGTTACAGGTACTTATTCTTCCATCTTCGTTGCAGCGCCAATATTGATTGAATTTGCAAAAGACAAACCATTAGGTACTGCACGCATAAAGTCTGATAAGAAGAAATTGCCGAAGGCTAAGCTGGCAGAAGCGAATAAATAAGATATAAGATTGTAGCATTTAAAACCGGCAATGATTGAATTGCCGGTTTTTTTGTGATCTACATGCATATTCGAAAATTTGATAACTTTAACTAATGACAACAACAAAGAAATCAACGGATAAAAAAACGATCTCTAAAAGATCCGTTGCTACAAAAAGATCTTCTACGCCACGTCCTAATAATTTAACTAAAGGAATCTTAGTCTCTGCTGCCAAAAAGGGATTTGCACACGCTGCTGCCCAGACTTTAAAAATAATGGGATATAATACAGTAGTGCACAAGGGATGGGTGGTTAAAAAATATGCTGACGGAAGAATTGAGAAAATAAAAAAGCTATCCAAAACTGATTCAAAAGAGAAACTTGCGCTCGACTAATTCTACGCTTCCATTAAGACTTCGTGTATTTGCCGGGCCTAATGGATCAGGTAAGAGTACCGTAATTAATTATATACGCAGTTACAAAACTGATAATGGACTTATTGATTTTGGATATTATATCAATGCTGATGATATAGGAGCTCTCTTACGAAAAAGTCCTTTTGATTTTGGCGTTTTTGACATAACCGCTACCAATAAAGAATTTGTTGAAATTGCTATAGCATCAGGATTGATTAATGAAGATTTCACTAAGAGCACTTTTGCAAAGGCCTATACATTAATGAACAATAAGATTACCTTAAAAGATATATCAGTCAATGACCGGTTGGCACAAATTATCGCTGACTATTTACGTAAAAAGTTATTGAAAGAGAATAAACGTTTTTCCTTCGAAACTGTGTTTTCTCATAAATCAAAGTTGGACATAATGAGAGAAGCAAAAGATAAAGGATATAAAGTCTATCTCTATTTTGTTTCCACAGAATCGCCTGAAATAAATAAAGCAAGAGTTGCCAGCCGTAAGGCTCAGGGCGGCCATGACGTGCCTGAAGATCTGATTGAAAAAAGATATTACCGGTCGCTTAATCTTTTATACGATGCCTGCCAGATTGCTTACCAGGCGTTCTTTTTTGATAATTCAACTGAAGGAGAAAGTTCGCAAATGTTCGCTCATTTTAAAATAATAAAAGAGAAAAAGAAATGGGATAAGATTGATAAGAAAAGTGTACCTGAATGGTTTAGGAAATATTATTCTGCCAAAGTGAAAAAATCATAAATCATATTTTACCACACTAATTCCAGAAATAAAATTATCAAACCCCAAATGAACTTCCACACCCGCATGTAGTGCTGGCGTTGGGATTATTAAAAGTAAACCCACGGGCATTTAATCCGCTTTCCCAGTTAATCTCCATATTGTTCAGATAAATTAAATGTGCGGGATTGATAATGCAGGGAATATTTTCTATCTCATATATTTCGTCTTTATCTGTTTTATTTTCAAAACCTAACAGGTACGACATTCCAGAGCATCCGCCGCCTTTCACTCCAATGCGCAGATATTTTTCTGGGTGCTCCCGTTCATTCATCAATCTTTTTATTTCTTTCACAGCAGATTCCGTTAATGTCACGGGTAACTGGTTGATCGTTTCCATTTTAATTAATTTGCTGATTGACTAATTCATGTTCTACGAAATTACGGCCTTTCGTAAGGGAATGATTATTTTTGTCTGGAAATTATAAAAATGTCAACATTTGAAACCATAGTTATTATTCTCTTTTTAGTTCTGTTGTTAGCTTTTATTTGGCTACTCACAGAATTTTCAGCTATGAAAAAGCAGTTGAATGAAAGTAAGAGTACAGAACAACCTGAAATGCTAAGGCTGCGCCTGCAGGCTTATGAAAGAATTGCACTATTGGCAGAGAGAATTGCTTTGCAGAGCTTGCTGTCGCGCATTAATAATTCGGGTTTGTCGTGCAGGCAAATGCAGATGTCGCTTATTGATTCCATCAAGCAGGAATATGATTATAACATCAGTCAGCAAATTTATGTTTCTCCTGAAGTGTGGAGGGCTGTTAATAATTTAAAAGAACAAAATATTTATATTGTAAATCAGCTTGCTTCCGCTCTTCCATTCCAGGCATCCGGTATGGATCTTAATAAACATATTGTGGATTACCTGCTTAATAATTCCAATGCATCGTTGCACCATATAGTTCTTGAAGCCATTAATTTTGAAGCAAAAAAACTGATGTAATGATCAGCCTGGTTTAAGAAATTATCATGAAAAAAATAGTAACTGATTCAGGAATAGAAATTAAAAAAGTTTATACTTCTGAAGATCTACCCAAAGATAGCTTGCATGAAATGCCGGGAAAATTTCCTTTTACCCGTGGTATAAATGCAGACATGTATCGGGGCAAATTATGGACCATGCGTCAATACGCGGGCTTTAGTACAGCAGAAGAAAGTAACAAAAGATATCATTATCTTATTTCACAGGGAGTCAGCGGCTTGAGTGTGGCTTTCGATCTACCCACTCAAATCGGTTATGACAGTGATCATCCTTTAGCTGAAGGAGAAGTGGGAAAAGCAGGTGTAGCCATTGATTCCATTGAAGACATGGAGGCCTTATTTGCAGGGATACAATTGAAAGATATTTCCACTTCAATGACGATTAATTCCACAGCTTTTATCCTATTGGCATTTTATGTAGCTGTTGCCAAAAAGCAAGGTGCAGACCTTTCCCTGTTGCAGGGTACTATTCAGAATGATATTTTGAAAGAATATGCAGCGCGCGGTACTTACATTTATCCGCCTCTATCTTCTATGCGTATCATCACTGATATCTTTGAATGGTGCAGTAAGGGGCTTCCTAAATGGAATACAATTTCTATTTCAGGGTACCACATCCGCGAGGCAGGAAGTACGGCAGTACAGGAAATTGCTTTTACCTTAAGCAATGGAAAAGCTTATGTAAAAGCTGCATTGGAAAAAGGATTGGATATTAATATTTTTGGAAAAAGGTTATCCTTCTTTTTTAATTCGCATAACAATCTTTTCCAGGAAGTAGCTAAGTTTCGCGCTGCCCGGCGCATGTGGGCTACCATTATGAAAAGCCTGGGCGCCACAGATGAAAAAGCCATGATGATGCGTTTTCATGTACAAACGGGTGGCAGCACGCTTACCGCTCAACAGCCATTAAATAATATAAGCCGGGTTACGCTGCAAACATTGGCTGCTGTACTTGGAGGCACGCAAAGTTTGCATACAAATGGCTACGACGAGGCGCTTAACCTGCCTACAGAAGAAGCGGCTTCCATCGCTCTCAGAACACAACAGATTGTTGCGTTTGAAACCGGCGTAGCAGACACAGCCGATCCGTTAGCGGGGAGTTATTTTGTTGAAAACCTGACTAATGAAGTGGAGGAAAAAGCATGGGAATTAATTGGTACGATTGATGCGATGGGGGGAAGTGTGCAAGCTATTGAGGATGGATTTATACAGAATGAAATTGCACAAAGCGCTTATGCATACCAGCGTGGCATAGATACAAAAGATAAAATAATTGTGGGAGTAAATTCGTTTATTACCGGAAATGAAATGCTGCCTCCTTCCTTTAAAGTGGATGATAGCATCAGGTTGTTGCAAATGCATAAGCTGAAAATGCTGAAAGAAAAAAGGAACAGTGATAAAGCAGAAGCATGTTTAAAAGAATTAAAGGATCATGCAACTAAAAACATAAACCTGATGCCTGTAGTGATTGAAGCTGTAGAAAATTTTTGCACCCTGGGCGAAATTGCGAACGCCCTTCGTAGTGTTTTTGGTGAATACAAATCGTGAACAGATAACCTTATGCGATCCCTCTTTATTTTTATTTTTGTTTGCACTATATCTCAAAGCTATGGGCAAAAATATATTTTGCTCGACAAGGCCATTTCCCAGCCTGCATTTTACGCTAATAAGATTCTTGTTTCTGATAAATACAAAGGTTTTTTTCCTGTAGAGAAAAAAGACCTTCCAAAATTTTTAGAGATATTGGAAGAAATTTCACAAAGATTATCTTCCCCAAAAATAACCGGTAAAGTAAAAAATTATAAGTTGGGATGTCTTGAACTAAATGGCGTGGCTTTTCCGCTTGCATCCGGAGAACGGCTTGATTATGTACTTACTTCTACCTGCGACAATATAAAAATAACCATGCATCTGTGCGATGCAAAATTAAGTAGCGAGGACAACGCCTACTTTATTAATACGTGGATAAAATATATTAAGAATGCCCAAAAGCTGAATTAAAGATATACAAAACTTATTTAGGCTCTATTTCATTTCTAATAATATCACTTACTCTAAAAGTAATTGGCCCTTTTTGAATGATGTGCGTTATATATTTTGACCATGCTATCTGTTCGTCTTCAAAGTCTGCCGGTTGTTTCAGCTTAGAAGGAATTTGATCAAAAGCATTTGGATTGGACAACGTTACAGGTTGCAATCTGTAAGAAGCAACTGTGTGTCCGTTTTGCGAAGCAGGAATCCATTTCGGCCCCTTCTTTATAGCATTGATGGCCATTTTAGCAAGATGTGTTCCCTTCATCGTTGTTGCCTGCACATCGCTGACTGTGCCATCTGTATTGACAATGAATCTTAAAACACAGGTTCCAAAATCTGCTTCTGTAAATGAATCAAGACTTGCCTGCAGACTCTTGGTTATATATTTTACCCATTCGCTCTGGCCACCGGGAAATGATGCTTCCGTTTCCACTTTTGTGAAAATTATGTTGGGAATAGAATCTTTTTGGGATCCAGGTAAATAGAGTTGCGTGTGGTTTCCTTCACGCGCTTTTTTTGTAGTTATTTCAATTGCTCCATTCTTTCCTTTATCTCCATATTTCTTTTCAGCAGTTTCACCTTTCAAAATATTTATAGAATATATAGTGTTGGGTGGGATACTTTTCATTTCATCTTTTGAAATTTTTTTCCCATCTGCAAATATTATGGTACCAGATGGAATTTTATAGCCATCTATTTTATCGGGTAAAGTATCTGTTACATTATTTTTCGGAAGAGTAAAAACAGGCACTGTCTTTTTAGCTTCTTTTCGCGTCATTGTTTCTATATGTCCATTTTCATACGTAATGTCCACTTTATCCTGTTTGAAATAATAGGTAGCTGTTACAGCCGATGGCGGTGGCGGGGGTATTGAGGGAATAGTATCCGTTGTTTCTATTGCTATATTTGAAATAGTATTTTGTTCCGCATAATTCTCAATTCCATTTAAAATATTTCTTGCAATCGCTTGCTGGCTTGAAGATTTTATCAAATAATCAAAGTCTTTCTTAGAAGATAGAAAACCTGCTTCTATTACTATTGCGGGGCATTGATTGGCCTTTAAAACCCATGGGGTATAATTCCGTTGCTTCAAATCATTTGCAACCGGCAATGAATAATTACTTTTAAAAGTTTCCATTATTGAAGACCCAAGTAACTTACTTTGATTTACGTATTTATTATCGTTTGAGGGAATTAAAATATTAATACCGCTGTGTAAATTTTTCTTTTCTTCTTTATCAACATGAATAGAAATAAATAGATCAGCGCCCTTCGTATTTGCAAAGTTGATCTTATCTTTTACTGACATATACTCATCCTTATCTCTCGTTAAGATGATGTTTATCTTTTTATTACCATTCAATTCTTTTACCTGCTTGGCAATAGCAAGCGTCAATTCTTTTTCGTTTATATTATTTTCAACAGCGCCTTTATCTTCTCCGCCATGTCCGGCATCTATTACCACAGTAATTGTTTTGCCATCGTAAAGCGGCGAAGCTTTTGCGGCTTTCATTTTTATCGTAAAAGCAAAAAACACGATGGCTGCCAGAGGCAGCGCCAGTAGCCTGCTTATATAACTTACTTTCGGATTTTTATTTTTGGTGAGCATCAGTAATCTTCGTTTTATGGGTGAATAAAAAAAGCTGTTGCCTGGTGAAAAATTTTGTCCCGGATAAACTGTTTGCAGGATCATTTCTGCAAAAGCATTGAGGTCATTGTCTTCCAGAGATTCTTTGTCAGCGATAAACTCATGGATCATGTGCAACTCTTTTCGCATCAGCCAAAAAAACGGATTGACCCAAAAGAAGATCATAACTATATTGAGGAAGATCTTATCGTAAGAATGTTTCTCCTTTATATGAGCCAGTTCATGATTGAAAATTTTTTGCCCCTGCTTTGAATGAAGGTCTATAGCATTGTTCCAGAAAATAGCATTGAGAAAAGAAAAGGGAGTTCCTTTGGCATTGGTGTTAATAAAACTAATGTCTTTAATTTTTGTTTCAGGAAACCTTTTTTTGAGCCTTCTTATTTTAAATAAGGCTATAAGAAATATAGAAAGAAAAATACCTGAGATCATTATATATCCTGCTTCCGCTATCGTTTCTGAATCAACCCGGAATCCGCTTTTGTTATATTCTATCACTACTTCATCGCCATAGCTGATGGTTTGTAAAACCCTGATCACGGTTCCTTTATCAGCGCTATCCTGAAAAATATTGATCCTGATCAATGGAACCGTCAATGCAGCTACAATAGATGCAAGAAGGTAAAAGCGATTCCAGCGGTGAAAGGTTTTATTTCTTAATGCTAAAAAATAGTATCCGAAAAGAATGCCGGAACAGATCATTACTTTTAATAAATACCAGGCAAGGGTTATCATAATTTTAATTATTTATATTTTCAATTATTGGTAGGGGAGTTCTAAAAAACACAGATGGAGACCATCAGAAAAATAAATCAGATGGAGGCCATCAGATTTATTTACCTTTTTTTAATTGTTTTACCAATAGCTCAAGTTCTTCAATGCTGAGATTATTTTCCTTCACCATTGAAGAAACAATATTGCTGAACGATCCTTCATAATATTTCTTCACAAGCGATTTTACTCTTCCTTTCGAATACACTTCTTTACTCACTAAGGGATAGTAGCGATGAGTTCTGCCAAAAACTTCTATTCCAACAAATCCCTTATCCACGAGTATTTTTAAAATGGTAGCTACCGTGTTGGAGTGGGGCTTAGGGTTTGGCATCTCGCCGAGAATATCGCGCAGGAAGGCGTTTTCGAGTTTCCAGATCACCTGCATTATTTCTTCTTCTGCTCTTGTTAAGGTTTTCATTTTTTAATTATTTTATTTTATGAACACAAACATAGAACTAATTATTTAGTTTTACAACTGTTTCTTTAGTTTTTTTAGCATCTAAATTTTAAAGAAGGAGAAACTAATGTGGCTGGCTTTTCTCTCTTCTAATTAAAACAAATTTTTCAGTCTCTTTTATATCATAATAAGTGGTGGTGGTTATTATCTCAGATTGAGTTTTATACCAGTAAGGAATGCCGGTTTGATAATCTATAAATGCCTCTCCATCCTGGTTTCCTTTGATATAAGGCTCATCTTCCGGGGATCGCCTTGCAAAAATATTCGACCGAATCTCGATTAATGCCGTATCGCCATGATTACCTTTAAGCACATTAAAATTGCTAAAGTGTACGGGATGATTGGTATTCAAAGTGATATTGGTTACCCATGTATCCTGTGCCTTTACTGCCCTTGCCGGTATCACAGAAAAAAACTGGTTAAGCATATCTGTTAGTGCGCTCTCACTTATCTGATCAGGAATTACCCCACTAAGATATTTACTGGTGGCGCTGTCATTTTCTATATCACGCAATATATTATCCATATCTCCCACCGATTTTACTATCCCGCTATCGATTAATACCACATTTGTGGACAAGGTATGTAGGGAATCCCTTTGGTAATTCGCTTTGGGTTTGCCTTTCCATATAAAGCCATTCAATGTAAGTTTACAGGTAACGGATGTATCGGTTTTATAAATGTTTTGCAAAGAGAAATCAAGATAAATTGTATCATACCTTTTATCCAGAGGAGGTTGATGTCCCCAGCTTTTTGAAGAATATTTGGTAAGCGAAAAATGATAAGTCTCACTTAAAACAGGATTGAATTTTAGTTTTTCATTTTTATTTGACCAATGACATGATATCAATATAATACCACCAACTGCTGCCAGGCAAGAAAACCGAATGAACTTTTTAATTTGGGTTTTCATTTTTAATTGTTTTATGGATACAAACCTATGACTAAGTGATTAGTATATAAACTATTTTATTAGTTTTTTTTTAAAGAAAATTTTTTAACAGTTGCATAATATTTCTTTATGAGTATATATAATTATACATTTAACTTTACGCTTTTGGTTTAAAAGATATATTTAAAAACTTAAATTAAGCATGTCAGAAGCAATTGTAGAATTAAAGAATGTGAGTGTTTACCAGGGAGATTCCCTGATACTTAGTGATGTGAATATTGTAGTAAGCCGTGGCGAATTTGTGTATCTCGTGGGTAAAACAGGAACCGGGAAATCCAGCCTTTTAAAAACGCTATATGGCGATCTTGATTTTAAAGAAGGAGAGGCTACTGTGGCAGGATTTAATTTAAGTAAATTGGACTGGAGGCAGGTTCCTTTTCTGCGGCGTAATCTTGGCGTAGTGTTCCAGGATTTTCAATTGCTTACCGATAGGAATGTAAATGAAAACCTCAAATTTGTTTTAAAGGCCACCGGATGGAAGGATGTAAAATTAATGGACGAAAAAATTGCGGATGTTTTAGATAAAGTTGGTTTAAAAACAAAAGGTTTTAAAATGCCTTTTGAATTAAGCGGCGGCGAACAGCAACGTATAGATATCGCGCGCGCTTTATTAAATTCTCCAAAATTAATTCTTGCTGATGAGCCTACGGGAAATCTTGATCCTGAAACCTCTGATGAGATCATGAGTTTACTCTTTAATATATGTCGCGATTATGGAACCGCTATAATTATGGCTACGCACGATTACCTGGTGATTCGTAAATTTCCGGCGCGTACTATCAAAACTGAAAGAGGCAAAGTATTGGATAATGCGTCTATAACCAACCTATAAGCTGGCGGGCATTTCTTTCATTATTAAATTGATCTTTTAAGATCGCGTTTCTTTTATCTATTTCTTTTTCTGTAAAAGATAATTGGAATAATTCTTCTATGATTTTTATATAATCGGATGGCGCTTCGGCAATAGTACAGAGCGTCTCAAGCCCTGTCCCTTCCAAGGAAGCGCTATTGCCAACAACAAATCTTCCATTGAAAAGCGCATTCAATAATTTTATTTTTATTCCGGTGATATTGAAAGATGGAAGCAAATGAAGATGAGCATTTTGAATTAATTTATCCATTTGCTGGTGAGAAGGATTCGCAATTAACTGTACATTTTTATTTTTTGATGATTCATTTTTTAATGTTGCAGATGGATCTTTTCCGGCGATGATAAAAGGAATATTCAGCACACTGAAAATATTTTTTAAAAGCCATAAGGCAGCCTTTTCATTTTCAGCAACGGATAAGTTCCCATGATAAAGGCAAAAGTTTCCTTTACCGGTCTTAGAGGTAACTTCATCAAAGGGAAGAAAAACAGGAAGAAATTTTACATCTGTCGCAGCAAAAACTTTTTGATAAGTAAGTTTATCTTTTTCGTTTAAAGCAACCAGGTAGCCTTTTTTAGCAATGGACTTCTCATACTTCTTTAATAGCCTGCTCTCCAGGAAGAAATATATTTTTTTGTAAAAATTTCCGGCATACTTTGCTAATTGACGGTAGTATTGATATTCTACATTGTGAAGGCTTACCAATACTTTTCTATTATTTAATTCTCCATGATACCAATAATAAGTGCAATGAATTCCTTCAAGCAAAACAGGGTAATTATCTTTTGAAATATTTTTTATTAAGAGCGGATTTATCCTTGAACTAACGATGTAGGGCAAACGTAAAGGAATTCCTCCAATTAATTTTTCCCGTTGATAGTAGATCACTTCTTCGCAATATTGATCAAGCTTCGGTTGCATGCCTCGCCCGTATTCAAAACAATGTAAATGTATTTTTATACCTTGCTGATGCAGGGCTTTTATTTTATAAAAAAGAACAAACGCGCCACCATAATCAGGCGGGTAGGGCACGTCAAAACAAACGATATGGATGTGTTTTGGGTTAATTAGGTTATTGGTTAATTGGTTAAATGGTTAATTGGTTGATTGCGTATTAGAAGCTCGTGGCAAAACTCTGTTTATTTGTTTGATATTTGCAAATTAAAAAATTATAATCCTTTTGAGTAAAAAGATCATTGTTTCTGTTATCAGCGATTTAGTTACCGACCAGCGCGTGCAGAAGGAATGTAGGACATTATATAAAATGGGTTATGAGGTTTTGCTGATCGGGAGAAAAAGCAAAAGGACATTTCTTTTAAAAGAGCTGCCTTTTAGAACGATACGCTTTTATAACCCTTTTCGTAAAGGGCCTTTCATGTATCTTGTTTTTAATGCACAATTATTTTTCTATTTGCTTTTTAAAAAGGCCGATATATTGTGGTCCAATGACCTGGATACCTTGCTTACCAATTTTATCGTAGCCCGGTTAAAAAATGCCAGGCTGGTTTACGACAGCCATGAATATTTTACAGAAAGTGTGATCAAAAAAACTTCCAAAAAAGTTTGGGAATTTTTAGAAAGAAGGTTATTCCCACATTTAAAGAATGTAATTACCGTAAATAATTCTATTAAAGAAATTTATGAAAGGAAATATAAAGTTCCTGTAACCATCATCCGGAATGTTCCCTATCAGTTGGTTCAAAGATCATCTGTTACAAAGCCTTTGCTGCCTGCAAATAAAAAGATTTTGATAATGCAGGGAAATGGCCTAAATGAAAACCGTGGCGCCGAAGAAGCGGTATTGATGATGCAATATTTACCGGATAAGTTCATGTTGTATTTCATTGGCGGAGGTACTATTTTGAATGATCTGAAACAAATGGCCAATGAACTAAAGCTCAACCATAAAATTATCTTTATTGATTTACTTCCCTACGCTGAAATGATGGAATATACCAGGCAATGCTTCCTCGGGTTAATTTTTGAAAAGATTGATGCTATGGATGAACATAAGTTTTCGTTGCCTAATAAATTTTTTGATTACATACATGCCGGCATTCCGGTTCTGTCTTCTAAGCCGGTGGAGATAAAAGCGATCATGGAAAAATATCACATAGGCGCTCTTATAGAAAGTTTTGATCCTGCAGCGATGGCTAAAACAATCGTTGATATTTCGATAAACAAAGAAATATACAATCAATGGAAGCAAAACACTGTAGCAGCAGCGCGTGAATACAATTGGGAAAATGAAGAAAAAGTTTTAATACGCTTCATGAACAACCTGGCTTAAGAGATCAGTTTTTTTATTGTATAGCCCGGATCATTTTATCATGAATTTTTTTCCATGCTTTATATTCCAATGTTTCACTCACCGTATGGTTGTGCCAGATAGAAATAAAGGTTCCTTGTACTCTCTTTACTTCATTGATCAAGTTTAAAATTTCCTGTAATGATTGTTCCAAACCTGTTTTATTTTTCATAAATGAACCTTCCATCATGGTTACAGGAAATATTTTTAAGCGGGTAATTTTTTCTTCTTTCAGATCATAAAAATAGAACGGCCTGCAGGTGCCTGCCCTGAAACCAGCCATTTCTGAAAATCCCATGGAATAATCTTCTGTAATGCCTGCTGCTAACAGCGAACGATACGTATCCGGTAAAATGAACTTTAAATAATGCTGTCTGCTTCTGATAATTTTTTTACCGCATATTTGTTCGAGCCTTTCTTTTTCTATGGCTATTTTTTCGGGAAATTCTGAGCTTGTGTAGGACGGATGAATGCCTATATTACTAAACTTCATCACTTTTTTTATCAGGCTTTTCATACAGGGATTTTTATGATCCAGGTTTCTATCGTTGGGAGATTTATCAGCCATAAGAAAGAAAAAGATAGGTTTTAGATTTGCTGTTAAAGCCATTTCCTGTATGTAGTTATAAACATCCCAGGGATCTTTTTGAATATTCAAAAGCGTAATAAACCTTTGATAAATATTTTTCAATTTTAATTTCAAAATATCTTTCGCTGTCGAGCCAAGCGTTCTGAATGTATTTCTGCCCTTGAACTTATAAGCCACATCAATGTCATAAGTTATTATAACATTAAATGAAGAAGGCTTTATTTTTAAAGAGGGAAATTTTTGCTGCAAGTTATTTTTAAAAAGATCTATCCAAATATTTACAATAGGCAACTGTAAAAAATTATGCTTAAAAGCAAGACTGTCACAGGCTTTGAACCGGCCATGCCTATCAGGGGTAAAAGGCAAATATTCTTCATAGCGGCTAACCATATAAAATACGGATGAAAAAATATCGAATCCTAAGTCACAATCTTCATTGGGAAATAAAACTTTTACTTGATCTTTTTGTGTGACATTGATTTCCTGTTTTTTAATTCTTTTTTCAAACAAAAGCGTAGCGGCATTGATAAAAAAACTATCCGGTAGCCGCGAATTGGAATAGTTTATTTTTTCTTCGCGATGCAGGTTAAATAGTTTATGGTCTGTAACAATGCGGTATTCTATTCCCAATTCCTGCCTGAAGATCAATTCTAAAATGTATTGGCATCTTCCGGAATTCTCTGGTATATATATGAGCAGCATGATTTAGTAATTAATTGACGATCTGATACAACCTTTATGTAATCTAATATCCATCTAATTGGCCGATTGTAATGCTGGTTAAGTTGAAGTAAAGTTGTGTTATTTTAGTTATTTATACAAATCAATAAATAACATAAAGAATTACGTATTTTTCACAAAATTATCCCAATGAAAAATGGATTACAATTACTTGTTTTATTTTTAATAATGTCATTAATTTCTACAACGTTATCTGCCCAATATAAAATTGATAAAAAGCTGGAGCGGCAATTAAGGCCCTTAATTGATTCCTTTCACGGTACAGCAGGGGTGTATGTACGTAATTTAAAAACCGGTAAAGAAACCGCTATCAATGCGGATACTATTTTCCCAACAGCAAGTATTATAAAGGTTCCAATCCTGGTTGGAGTTTTTAATAAAATAGAACAGGGCATTTTAAATTATCGTCAACCGCTATTATACCAGGGTAGCATGTCCCGTGACGGTTCTGGTCTAATGCAATATTTTAAGGATAGTACAAAGGTTGAATTAAATACCGTAATCAGTTTAATGATATCCTATAGCGATAATGCTGCTGCCGTTTGGTGTGAGAATATGGCCGGAGGCGGAGTTGAAATTAATGCGTGGCTGGCAAGGAATGGATTTCAATTTACACGTCTTAACTCCCGTACGCCGGGCCGCGAAAAGGAAAAAGAAGAATTTGGATGGGGGCAAACCACACCGCGCGAAATGGCGCAATTGCTGGTAATGATCAGGAACGGGGAAGCCGTTAGCCCATTGGCCAGCGACCGGATGTACCGGGATCTCACTCATGTTTTCTGGGATGGATATGCACTTTCGCAAATACCTCCTGCAATACAGGTTGCTTCCAAACAGGGCATGGTAAATGCTTCACGGTCAGAGGCTGTTTTGGTAAATGCACCGCATGGCGATTATGTATTTTATATTGCTACTAAAAATAATAAGGATACCAGGTGGGAACCTGATAACGAAGCCTGGCAACTGGCCCGCAAAGTATCTTCTGTAATATGGAACTATTATGAACCTGCTTATCATTGGAAGCCAGATGACAGTAAAAAATATTGATTAATAAAGCCTGATGCAAGATTTATAAATCCAAAATAATTTTCAAATTTTCTTTAAGCTGAGTTATTTGTTCACTGGTTAATTTGCTCATTCTTTTTATAAAACGCTTGTTGTCTATTGCTCTTGGTTGGTCAACTAAAATATTACTTAATTTTGGCAGTTGTGTTTTTTTTAGTTGAACCCGCAAAATTTCCACTTCGGGTTTAATGTTTGTTGTTATCGGACACACAATAGTTGATAAGTGCGTGTCATTGAGAAGGTCGGTTTGAATTATAACCACAGGCCTTGTTTTTCCAGGCTCTGTCCCAACTGTTGGATTTAAGTCTGCAAGCCAGATATCATACTGCTTGTATTTCATCGGCAAGTTTTTCAAATTCAGCTAACACTTCAAATGAACTTTGAGCTACAAGTTTACTTTCTTTCGCAAGTTTCTTTTTTAGAATTCTCCTTTTATTAAATTGATTATAGAGGTTAAGCGCTTCGTTTATATAGCGGTTTCGTGCAAGGTTTAATTCAGAAACAACCTTTTCAGTTTCTTCAAAAACATTGTCGTCCAGTTTTAGCGAAAGAGTCTTCATAATCTTGTATTTCTGTAAAGGTATATACAAATAGTATATCCTCTAAATTTTGACGTTCTCTCACGCATCACTATTCTATAAATGAAGGCTTTAGGCTGTTCATCAATTACTATTAAAAATTTGGTTAAACAGTCAATAAATTGAGAAAACATTTCACAAATAATCAAATTAAATATTACATTTGCAGCCAATTAAAAAATTTATTTGAAACAGATGTCTTATTTAACTTCAGAAAGCAAAACAAAATACTTTTCAGATTTCGGTGGAAATGCAAAAAATACAGGTTCAATTGAAGCCCAGGTAGCTATTCTTACTGAAAAGATCAATCACATCTCCCAACATTTAAGCGCCAATAAAAAGGATTTTAGCACTCAACGCGGATTGATGCAGATGGTTGGTAAAAGAAAGAGTTTATTAGCCTATATGGGTAAACATGATATAAACGGGTACCGTGCATTAATCGAAAAGTTAGGGCTTCGTAAATAATTTTATCTTCAAATGATATTGTTAGCTATTCCCAACTAATATACAGTTGGGTTTATTTTTTTAATAACTTAATTTAAAAAATGAATATACCAAATCCGATAAATGTAACCTTCGACATAGGCGATGGCCGTATGGCTACGATTGAAACCGGCAAGTTAGCACGCCAGGCTGATGGAGCCGTTACGGTACGGCTGGGGGATTGTATTATCCTGGCTACAGTTGTTGCCAATAAGGAACCCAAAGAAGGCCAGTCTTTCTTTCCTCTTACAGTAGATTACCAGGAAAAATTTGCTTCCGCAGGAAGAATACCGGGATCCTTTTTCAAGAGAGAAGCAAGGCTGAATGATTATGAAATATTAACTTCAAGATTGATTGACCGGGCGCTCAGGCCTCTTTTCCCTGAAGATTATTTATGTGAAGTACAGGTACTGGTATCTCTCGTTTCCAGCGATCCTGAAATAATGCCGGATGCGATGGCTTGCCTCGCAGCTTCGGCAGCATTAGCTGTATCGGATATTCCTATCCAGGAAATAATTTCTGAAGTGCGGATTGGAAAAGTGAATGGTGAATTTGTGGTAAACCCCACGAGGAGCCAGTTAGAAATAGCAGAACTGGAATTTCTGATTGCTGCTACTAATAAGAACATCATGATGGTAGAGGGCGAAGCAAAAGAATGCCAGGAAGAAGATTTGGTAAAGGCTATAGAAATAGCGCATGAAGCCATTAAACTACAGGTAAAAGCCCAGGAAGAATTGAGAGATAAAGTAGGAGCTAAAGTAAAACGCGAATACACAAAGCCATATCGCAATGAAGAATTAAATGAAAAGATCACATCTTTTGCAAAAGATAAAATGCTTGCAATAGCTTCCAAACCTTCTGCTAAGCACGACAGGCAGGATGCTTTTAATGAACTGGCAAAAGAGATTGAAGAATATTTGGGCGAAGATTTGCCTGACGAAGATAAAGGCTTAATAAAATATTACTTTGGAGAACTGCAATACCATGTAGTAAGGGATATGATGCTTGCAACCCGCAAACGCCTTGATGGGCGCGGGCTTGAAGAGATAAGGCCGCTTACTATGGAAGTGAACATTCTTCCTGCTCCGCATGGTTCTTCTTTGTTTACCCGTGGGGAAACGCAGTCGTTAACTACGGTGACTTTGGGAACCCCTCTTGATGAACTTCTTGTTGAGAGCGCTGCAACCAGCAATTATTCTAAATTTATTTTACACTATAACTTTCCGCCATTTTCTACCGGCGAAATAAAAATGATGCGTGGCGTGGGCCGCAGGGAAGTGGGGCATGGAAACCTGGCTATGCGCTCGCTGAAGCAGATCATGCCGGGAGGTGAATATCCTTATACAGTAAGAGTGGTGAGTGATATTTTGGAAAGTAATGGTTCATCTTCTATGGCTACCGTTTGCGCAGGCTCTCTTGCATTAATGGATGCAGGTGTTCCCTTCAAAAAGCATGTTGGCGGCATTGCAATGGGATTGATTTCTAAAGATGGAAATTTTGCTATTCTCTCTGATATACTTGGCGATGAAGATCATTTGGGAGATATGGATTTTAAAGTTACGGGAACAAGAGAAGGTATTTGTGGAGTGCAGATGGATATTAAGGTAGATGGATTAAGCATGGATGTAATGAGGCAGGCGCTTGACCAGGCAAAGAAAGGAAGATTGCATATCCTTGATGCCATGTATCAATGTATTCCCGTACACAATCCTGATGTAAAACCTCATGCTCCACGCATGGAAAAATTGATTATAGATTCAGAATTTATAGGAGCGGTAATAGGGCCTGGTGGAAAAATAATCCAGGAAATACAAAAAACTACCGGGGCCACTATCAACATTACAGAAGTAGGAAAAACAGGGGAAGTAAGTATTTTCTCTGCTAACAAAGAAAGCCTGGATCAGGCGGTAGCGTGGATAAAAAGTATTGTAGCAGTTCCTGAAATTGGCGATGTATATGAAGGCACTGTGAAAGGAATTAAAGAGTTCGGCGCCTTTGTTGAATTTTTACCTGGTAAACAAGGCTTACTGCATATTTCTGAGATCATGTGGAAGCGGCTTGAAAATATGGATAATATTTTCCAGGAAGGCGATAAAGTAAAAGTAAAACTGGTAGGTATTGATCCTAAAACCGGCAAGTTTAAGCTGAGCAGGAAAGCATTATTGCCCAGGCCTGAACAAAATTCGGGGGCGCAGCATAAGCCCAATACTGAAAAGTAATTTCTCAAAAATAAGATCATTATGAGCTTGTAAAAATTTACAGGCTTTTTTTATGAAAAAATATTTTCAAATACAAATTTTAGCTGCACTTCCTGAAGAGAAGGAAAGGCTTATTGCGGAGTTATCTGAGATTAATTTTTATGCGTTTGAGGAAGAGAAAAATTATTTGAATGCGTATATCCAGGAAGAAGATTTTAATGAAGAACAACTAAAGGAAATTTTAAAAAGCCAGTTTGATTTTAGTACAACAATTATTGAAGAAGAGAATTGGAATGCGCAATGGGAGAGTAGCATACAGCCTGTAATTATAAATGATTTTGTTGCGGTGAGGCCTTCATTCCATGATCCGGTAGGAGGTGTAAAACATGAGCTGATCATTACTCCCAAAATGAGTTTTGGCACAGGCCACCACGCTACCACTTCTTTGATGATTGAATTGATGGAAAAGATAGATTTCGGCAATAAGATGGTTCTTGATTTTGGAACCGGTACCGGGGTGCTGGCGATACTTGCTGAAAAGTTAGGAGCCAGGGAGATCATTGCTATAGATAATGATGAATGGAGCATCAGGAATGCAACAGAAAATATCCAAGCCAATCATTGCGGCCGGATCAGAATAGAATTAAAAAAAGATCTCAGTTCATTATCTCCTTTTGATGTTATATTAGCTAATATTAACCTGAATGTAATATCCCATGAATCTTCGGCAATGGTGGAACTTTTAAAAACAGGGGGCACTTTGCTGGTGTCCGGCTTTCTCCTGAAAGATGAAAAAGAAATCCTGGATATTTTTACAGAAAAAAATATTATTAAAAAAGAGTCGTTACAACAGGGCGGCTGGGTTGCAGCTTGCCTTGAAAAGAAGGCAGAGAAACTTTAGGAGAATTTGAGAGTTCCAACATTAATTAAATCTTATATTTGCTATCCTAACGATTGAATGATATACTATGAAAGAGTTTATTTTAATTTTAATTGCTTATTTAATTGGCTCTATCCCTACAGCGATCATCATAAGTAAAAGTTTTTTCAATATAGACATTAGAGATTATGGAAGCGGGAACATGGGCGCTACCAACAGCTTCAGAGTGTTAGGCCCTAAGTTTGGCACTGTTGTAATGATAGGAGATATGCTGAAAGGAATTTTAGCTGTGGCTCTTTACAACCTGTTGCCTTATTATCTTACCAATGAATTGGACCGGACTAATCTCATGATCGGGCTTGGGCTTGCTGCAGTTATCGGCCATATATATCCTATATGGGCGGGGTTCAGGGGTGGAAAGGGAGTTGCTACACTTTTTGGAATGGTGCTGGCTATTCAACCGATAGTGGCTATTAATTGTGTAGGAGTTTTTTTGCTGGTACTGTATTTAACAAGATATGTTTCCCTAAGTTCTATCATTGCAGGTGTGGCTCTTCCTATTTGCGTATTGTGGATCTACAATGAAAAGGAAGTTTTTTATCGTGTTTTTGCAGTAGCGGTTGCCGCGCTTATCGTGCTTACCCATCAAAAAAATATCAGCAGGCTGTTAAAAGGCAATGAAGGCCGGATTCCTATTTTAAAGCATCGCGACCGTAGAAAATCCCGCCGCAAGGAATTATAAATTTTTTATTTCTTTTATCAGTTCCTTTGCAACTTACTTTTTTATTTCTTCTACTATTATCAGGTATCAGTATTAAATAGAAAATTGGTACATCAATTGTTTATTTAAAAAATAAATTATTTTATGAAAAAATTCCTTTTACTCTTTATAAGCCTTGGCTTGTTTATAGCTGCATGTACTACCAACGCTATTACAGGAAGAAGCCAGCTTTCTTTAGTGTCTGAAGCCAGCTTGCAATCTGAAGCTGTAACGCAATACAAGAGTTTTTTGTCTGAGAATAAAGTAGTAAGTAGTACTACCAATAAAGATGCTGAGATGGTAAAGCGTGTGGGTACGCGAATAGCAAATGCTATTACCAGGTATTATAAAGAGAAAGGATTATCTAATGAATTAGCCGGATACAATTGGGAGTTTAATTTAGTGGATAGCAAAGAAGTAAATGCGTGGTGTATGCCTGGAGGAAAGGTGGTAGTATATACCGGTTTACTTCCTATTACTCAAAATGAAGCGGCTTTAGCAATTGTATTAGGCCATGAAATTACACATGCTGTGGCCCATCATGGCCAGGAGAGAATAAGCCAGGCTTTGGTAGCCCAGGGCGTAGGGGTAGTGGGAGATGTATTTACCTCCGGAAATAGTAATGCGAATCAGATATTTAATGCGGTATTTGCGCCATCTGCACAGGTTGGAGTATTACTTCCTAATTCACGTAAGCAGGAATATGAAGCAGATCACTATGGATTGATCTTCGCTGCAATGGCGGGGTATAATCCACAGGTAGCTGTTCCATTTTGGGAAAGAATGTCTCAGGCCAGTTCAGGATCTGCTACTCCCGAAATTCTTAGCAGCCATCCTTTAGATTCTAAAAGAATAAAAGAGATCGAAAAATACATGCCTGAAGCGCTTAAATATTACCAGCCTGTGAGCACAAAATAGAAGCAGTTGGCGATGCGATCAGCGCTATTATATGTACATATTTTTCTCTTAAACGTTATAAAAAACCTGTATTTTATAACTATTGTTTTTTTTGTGTGCTCAACCCGATTTTTTTCGTAATTTTGCACCCTGTCTTAAACTATATTTCTACAATTTTCAACTTTTCCTTTCAGGAAAAAAGAATGCAGATTTGTATAGGCTATTTTTTAATCTTAAAATATTGCTCCAGGTATGTCTCAAACATTGTTTGAAAAATTGCAATTAGAGGATGAGAAAAATTTGTTAATACAAGGCCTTCCCTCTACTATTGAAAAACAATTTTCGAAGCTTTCATTTTCAAAAAATGTAACTCAGCTCTTAAAAATCCGGAAAGTTGATTTTGCGCTTGTTTTCGCATTGAACTCAAACCAGTTGATGAGAATTTTTGATGAGCTATGCTCTGCCTTACACGATGAAACCAAGCTGTGGATTGCTTTTCCAAAACAAACTTCAAAAATAGTAAGTGACTTAAACCGCTGTGGGTGCTGGGATTTCTTAATCGAACTCGGATATGAACCAGATGAAAAAGTAGTTCTCGACTATGTATGGAGCGCTCAACGCTTTGTCAAGGCAGAGATGTGCAGCGAAACAAAACCAAAATCTTCTGCAAAAACAAGAAGGCTAAAAACATCTTCTGCAAAAATGGTTGAAGCCTAACCTTAGTTCGAGGTAATCTCTATTTCATTATTACTGTTCCTATTTCTTTCGTTAATTGTATTTCTATATTTTTTAGATGATTATGCGTTTGTATCAGGAGCATTTGCCTTTCCAATAAGGTAGTTTTGCTTAATTCGTCTTCATTAAGGCTTATTAATTTTTTTATTTTCCTTAGCTGGAGATAGCGAAGTGAAGAGGTAATATCATCTCTATAATTATCTTCTTTTGTAGGGACAGGCATTTCATATTTTTTTTCCCATCCTTCACTTACTTCATAAGGAAATTCTATCAGGCTCATTACCATATTACTCATGGCCAGGTCGTCAGTATATAAAAAGCTCTTTGAGTTTGGCTCCAGTTCTTCTTCATACCAGATCTTATAAGTGCTTATTATTTTTTTTAGCATCGGGTCTTCAATAGAATCCTCCTCAATGCACTCATATAAAAGATAGTCGGCTACTTTTTTCTCATTGTCCCAGTCTTTAAGCCCGTATTCCAACAGGCATCGCACTACAGATCGTTCGTGATACAGCTCTTCTTTTATTAACTCCAACAAGCCTGTTTCCGGGGAAGAGATTTCCTTTATCTCCTTACCTGGCTCCTGGAAAATATTTTCCTGCTGAAATAATTTTTTTTCATCCTTGCTAAGTTTTTCTCTAATGAATTTGTTTACCAGGTTATGCAAACCGCCTTCATCTACTTTCAGTATTTCAGAAGTTTTTCTGATATAGTCCTGTTGCTTGGTGAAGTCTTCTGCTTTATTTATTTTGGAAATAGATTCTGCAATCCGGTTTACTATCTGTGCTTTTTTATTGGTATCACTGCCTGCTTCAGCTAAAGCAGACTCAAGTTGAAATAAAATAAAATCTTTTTTATGCTCACCGATAAACTTGCCAAGAGTTGCTGCACCATGTTTATTGACATAGCTATCCGGGTCTTCCTGGTCGGGCAACAAAACTAACTGTACATTAAGCCCTTCCTCTAATGCAAGATCAAGCCCGCGCAATGCTGCTTTAACACCGGCCGTATCTCCATCATATAAAATCGTCAGATTGGATGTATATTTTTTTATAAGCCTTAACTGATCTGGAGTTAATGATGTACCACCGCTTGCTACTACATTTTCTATTCCCGCCTGGTGAAGTGATATCACATCTGTGTAGCCTTCTACCAACAAACATTCATCTTTTTTGTCAATGGCTTGTCTTGAGAACCATAAGCCATACAGGATTTTACTTTTAACGTATATCTCGTTTTCAGGAGTATTAATATATTTTGGCGCCTTGTCATTCTTCCTGATAAGCCTTGCACCAAAGCCGTTTACTTTACCTGATTGGTTATGAATAGGAAAAATAATTCTTCCGCGGTAATTATCCTGCAAGCCGCTTTCTCTTGCGACTATCAGTCCCGACTTTTGAAGCAAATCTTTATTAAATTGCTTTTCTATGGCGGCTTTTGCGAATGTATCGCGGGCTTCGGGATTATAGCCCAATTCAAACTGTTTTATGGTTTCTTCCCTGAACCCTCTTTCTTTTAAATAGCTTATGCCCACGTTCATTCCTTCTTCAGAATTAAATAAGCTATCGCTAAAAAACTGTTGGGCAAATTTGTTGATGATGTAAAGGCTGTCAGCCGTTTGCTGTTGCTGTTTGTATTCAGGGCTTGTTTCCTTTTCTTCTATTTCTACATTATACTTTGCAGCAAGCCATTTAAGCGCTTCTACATAGCTGTACTTTTCATGCTCCATTAAGAAACTAATAGCATTGCCACTACGCCCGCAGCCAAAACATTTATAGATTTCTTTGGATGGTGAAACGGTGAAAGAAGGCGATTTCTCATTGTGAAACGGGCATAGCCCTATATAATTAGTTCCCCTCTTTTTAAGCTTCACAAAGGAATTGATGATCTCTATAATATCAATTCTGCTTACAATTTGCTGTATGGTTTCCTGCGGTATCATTTCCTTCGTTTATAGCAATTGCATCTAAATGGAATGTTCATTAATGAACCATCTTATAACATAGTGCAGTGTAATGAAATAATTGCGATGATTATCATTAGTATCAAAGTAACTACCATGGTAGTTACAAATTTTTTTAGTGAAATAACACTCATAGTTAAGAGATTTTGTAAATGTTATGAAGTAAAAATTTAGTGTTTTGCCAAAGGTAAATATCCGAAAAATAATATTGTTATGACTTGCTTTTTATGGCAATTCTGTTATTTTCAAATTTCGAAAATGTATTTCCGCACCCTCTGCCTCCAAACAGAGATACCCTTTTTTCACAGTGGATTTACTGATGCCATTTACAAATTTGCCATTTACTGAAAGCTTGATCACTCCATCTACACATACTGCTACATATTTATTCCACTCGCCCTTTCCTTTGCACCGGTTTTCAACGGACTTACTTCTGATGCCCCTGGGATTATCCGGTACGGTAACGACATTTCCTACACCCCACATTTCACCGTGAACGTAGGCAATGGGAGCCGGCTCACCGTTCTGCTTATGTTGGTTAACCCAATCCAACTCCAGCATTTGCACTTCTACTCCGCTTGGTAAACGGCCTTTGGGATCAGGTATCGCATCGCTCCATACAAATACCCCTGAATTTCCCCCGGCTTCTATATGCATCCATTCAATTTCTAAAATGAAATTCTCATATTGTTTTTCTGACCGCATCACACCTATAGGTTTCCCATAATTTATCAATATGTTTTTATTCTTTTTCCATGTTTCAGGACTTGTATTTACATCAATCCAGTTGATTGGAGTTCCTTTATTTTTTGAGCCATTACTTATTTGGCTTAATTCTATTTCAGTACCAAATTGCAATGGCTTGGATTGGGCGTACAATAAAGGGCTAAAACTAAAAGGCAGAAAAACTAAAAGGAAGATTTTTATCATCAATTTCATTTTGTAAGTATTTACAGTAGTGTATTAAATAAATTTTGTAATGCCTGGTCTGGCAATTTCAGGGTCTTCCCATTTCAAATCCCAATGATAATCTTCCAGCTTTGGCCCTAAAGTTTCATTGGAGTTAAAAGCCTGATCCCACGTAATGGTCTGGCCGGTGTATCCTGCCATTCGTGCCCAAATAGCCAGCATGGTGCTATGGGCCATCCATTCGCCATCATTTTTAGGCTTGCCATTTCGTATAGAGGCAAAGAGTTCTTCATGTTCGGCCTGGTACATGTTATTTTTCGGCCCGTCGTACTTCCATGGATTTTTACCGGTGATAGTGTAGTCGCGCCCAATGTTCATAATAGCGTTGCCATCAGTGCCCATCACCTCTACACTATTGCGGCCAGGAGTTCCGGCTTGCTGCCTCGTAAAGTGAAATCCTTTCACATTATTTTCATACTCGAATTCGATAGCAAAGTGGTCATATATATTTCCGTATTTAGGATCAATACGTGTTTGCCTGCCACCTGTTCCGGTTGCTTTAAGCGGCATCTTATCACCCATGATCCACGACATCATATCTAAGCTATGAACAGCCTGTTCAACAATAAAATCTCCTGAAAGCCAGTTATGATAATACCAGTTACGTAATTGATACGTCATCTGTGTCCATTCCGGTTGGCGGGGTTTATACCAAAGTTCGCCGCCATTACGAAAAGTAGAAACCGTTCTGATCTGGCCTACATCACCAGCCAGTACCTTGCTAAAAGCAGCCCGGTTTGATGTGTCATACCGGAAACAAAATCCGGAAACTAAAGAAAGATTTTTCTCTTTTGCTTTATTAGCAGCCAATAGCACTTTCCGCACTCCGGGCGCATCTACTGCCATTGGCTTTTCGCAAAAGACATGTTTGCCGGCATCTATAGCAGCAGCTAAATGAAGCGGCCTGAAGGCAGGCGGAGTAGCCAGTAATACTACATCTACTCCGGATTCTATTACTTTCAAATAAGCATCAAAGCCGATAAATTTATTCTGTTTACCTACTTTTATCTGCTTAGGATTTATTTTGATAAGATTGGTAAGGGCGTCTTCTAAATGATCTTCAAAAATATCTCCCATGGCAGTTAATACGACATTGGTGTCGGCTGCAATTGCATCTGATGCTGCACCGGCTCCTCTGCCACCACACCCAATCAAACCAATTTTCAGGATACCTTTTTTAGGAGTGGCCATTGAGGCGGAAAGCCCTGTATGATAAGCGAGGGCACTCCCTGCGATTACTATTCCTGTTTCTTTTAAGAAGGAGCGCCGGCTTTTAGCATCAGTAATAATTTTACAGTTTTCCATAATTTTATTTTCAGATTTTAGTAAATGGTTTATAAGTTTTGTGAACTATTTTCTGCCTGTTATTTTGCTGTACCGGCGCATTCTTTTAAGATCATACATCATTAGATGCCGGGTAATTTTGTAGTTAAGAAATGGTATGGTTTCTTTAAATATCAATGTTTAAATTAAAGTTGTTTGGTGAATGATCTTTTGTAATTAAATCGTTACAAATTAACAATAATGTATCAAAGAAAAAATTTGATTTAATTATTAGCCTCAATGATTCTTATTTTAATTTTTCACCCAATCATCCTTTGGTTAATGCCTTGTTAAGCGCCTATTGCAGTCTTGCTTATATTGGCTGTTCCTTGTTTAGTATCTTTGCTGTATAAATTTTTATTATGGATAAAAAAGAAGTTTATATTCTCTCTGCTGTACGGACTCCTATAGGTAGCTTTGGCGGAAGTTTAAAAGATATTGCTGCTCCCCGTTTGGGAGCGGTAGCAATTAAAGGGGCAATTGCCAAAGCAGGAATCCAACCAAAAGATGTACAGGAAGTATATATGGGATGCGTGCTTCAAGCCAACCTGGGACAGGCTCCGGCGCGGCAGGCAGCTATCTATGCAGGCCTGCCCGAAAATGTATGTTGCACCACCGTAAATAAAGTGTGCGCCAGCGGCATGAAAGCCATAATGAATGGCGCTCAAAGTATTTTATTGGGAGATGCAGATATAGTGGTTGCCGGCGGCATGGAGAATATGAGCAGTGCGCCATTCTATGCGCCTGCTGTGCGTTGGGGAAATAAGTATGGCAACTCCAGCCTTATTGATGGTATGGCAAAAGATGGATTGACGGATGTGTATAAAGATTATGCGATGGGTAATGCTGCCGAGCTATGTGCCCGCGAATGCAATATATCAAGAGAGCAGCAGGATGAATTTGCTATAGAAAGTTATAAGCGCAGCCAGGCCTCTGTAAATGAAGGAAGATTTGAAGATGAGATAGTAGGGGTGGAGATTCCGCAAAGAAAAGGCGATCCTGTACTTTTTTTGAAAGATGAGGAACCTTTTAATGTAAAGTTTGAAAAGATCCCGGATTTAAAATCGCCATTTGAAAAAGGCGGAAGCGTGACGGCCGCTAATGCAAGCACCATCAATGATGGCGCGGCTGCATTGGTTTTAATCAGTAAAGAAAAAGCAGATAGCCTGGGATTAAAACCCATTGCAAAAATTATAAGCTATGCCGATGCAGAGCAAGCCCCTGAATGGTTTACTACTACGCCTTCTCTTGCTGTACCAAAAGCCATAAAAAAAGCGGGATTGGAAATAGACAATATTGATTTTTTTGAATTGAATGAAGCCTTTAGTGTAGTAGGAATTGTGAACACGCAGAATATGAAACTGGATGCAGCCAAAGTAAATGTAAATGGCGGCGCTGTAGCGTTAGGCCATCCATTAGGCTGTAGCGGTGCGCGCATCATTGTTACCTTAATCAATGTATTGAAACAAAACAACGGCAAAATTGGTGCGGCAGGAATTTGCAATGGCGGCGGCGGCGCAAGCGCTATGGTGATTGAACTGTGCTAATTTAGGACGGACTAAAGTCCATCCTTACAAGATGAGCCGAGCCTACAGCTCTAAAAAAAGCCAGTTCCATAGAAACGACCGATTTTGTAACAATAGACTTCAGTCTATTGCATAAAATAGCGGATTAACACGCCGCCTTAACTTAATAACAAATGGCGAAGGGGTTGATTTCTTATTATTTCTAAAAGAAGCGAATAAAAGTTATGGGGAAAATGTAGGGGCAAATCGTGACCTGTTAGATTAAGTCGTAACTATTCCGGATTATATTTTATTCTATCCTCATCCAGGCAACGGCCTATAAGCTCTTGAAGTTATATTAAACAGCCTGGCTATTCTTCAAACCTCTCTCTCCATTCCAGCATACCGCCTTTTAAATTTTTCACATTGGTAAAACCAAGTTGTTCCATAAATAAAGCAGCTTTGCCGCTTCTGTTGCCACTGCGGCAATAGAATATCACTTCTTCATTTTTCAGATGGTCAATAGCTTCGGTTTGCATATTGTGTATATCGCCTAATGGCAAAGCAATGCCGCCAATATTAAATTCTTCTGTTTCTTCGGGTTCCCTTACGTCCACCAGGTTCAGTGTTTCACCGGCATCAAGCCTTTCTTTTACTTCAATCGGAGTAATGTTGGTCATAATTAATGATTATATTTTTTGATGTTAGCGCTGTCTGTTTTTAAACTATCAATTACAGGCCGGGTTAATTGGATCCAGATGTCAATAGTTTGCCCCGGCTGAATATAAATGGGGGAACCTTCGTAATCCCACACTTCAGGATTTTGCTTGTAAACAAATGCGTTGGCCGTATCAGTTATCGTACCGGTAGTCAGTATAGCAGCAAGCAAAATACCTTTATCTTTTAATATTTCTCTTGCTTCTGTTACGGTGAGCCCTGTAAGATCCGGAACAGGAATTCTTTGGGCTTGCAGTCCGCCGCCAACTACTAAGTCAACAGAGGATCCCCATCTTATTTTTGAACCTGCTTCAATTTTCTTTCCGTTGTAGAGTTGCTCTAATACAGAACCTTTCATGAAGTCCGGGCGATTGGTCGTATCGCCTAATTTTAAATGGTTCTTTGTTAATTTATCTACTGCAAATCTTAAACTTAATCCTTCTAATTTAGGCATTTCGATCATAGGCAAAGTGGTAGGGTTTATATTTAAGAAAACCGTGCGGTTTACTTTTACGGTAGCATCTGCATCAGGCAATTGCTTTTTCACTTTATTGAGGCCCAAACTATCATTATATAATGAATCTGTAATAACTACTTCAAAGCCCTGCTTTTCCAGAAGCTTTATGGCATCATCTACATTTTTACCTGTTACAGAAGGCACTTTCAGATACTCTCCATGATGAGTGATCCATCCGAGAGACTGGAAAAATATAAAGCCCAGTAAAAAAACCAGTGCAACAGCCACCAGTAGATTTACAATAAAGCTTTGTCTTGTTATGAATTTAAACACGTGTATTATATAGATGAAAAATAAAAACGGTGCAATTTAATAATTTTATACAGGTAAACATTCCTGCAGCAAAGCAGTGTAAAAATCCATAAGGCTCCATCCCATTGCTTTCACCTGTTGAGGCACGAGGCTCGCTTCCGTTTGCCCCGGTACTGTATTTATTTCCAGCATGTAAGGCTTACCTTCCTCTTCTTTGTAGATAAAGTCAATGCGCACGACTCCACTGCAATTAAAGATTTGATAAATTTTTATGGCTTCATCTCTGATCTGTTGTGATATGCTATCATCTATTGCTGCCGGCGTGATCTCCTGGCTTGCTCCGAGATATTTTGCTTCAAAGTCAAAAAAATCTTTTTGAGTAATTATTTCTGTTATAGGCAAGGGTATTATCTGGCCTTTGGATTTAAAAACTCCGATTGTAAATTCCCTGCCTTTAATAAATTCTTCTACCAATACCTGTTCATCTTCCTTGAATGCTTTTTCTATGGCTGCGCTTAATTCTTCTGAAGGAGAATTTACTTTACTCATTCCAATGCTTGACCCACCGTTATTAGGTTTTACAAACACAGGAAAACGAAGATTTTTTACCAGTTCATCCGGGCTTTGATAGCTCTCTTTAAATAACAAGATGGATTTAGCCACATTAATTCCTGCGAAAGAAGCTACGGCTACCGTATATCTTTTATTAAACGTAAGAGCAGAAACGGCGCAGTTGCAGGAAGTGTAAGGAATACGCAGCATATCAAAATATCCCTGGAGTTTCCCATCTTCTCCGGGAGTACCGTGAATGCCGATCAATGCAGCATCAAAATATATTTTTTCATCATTAATTAAAAGAGAAAAATCATTCTTATCTATTTCAATTTTTTTACCACCTGGCAGTTGATGAAACCATCCTGCAGTAGTTATATCAATTTTGTAGAAATCAAATTTATCGGGGTCAATATTTTTTTCAATGGTTTTGGCAGACTGGTAAGAGATTTGGGCTTCACCGGAATAACCACCGGTAACGAAAGCAATTTTGGGCTTCATTATAGTAATCGAATATTTGGTTGTAAAGTAAATTCAATTTTTTTTAAAATAAATACCGATTTTTTTAGCGGTCGGCACCGCAGGTCAGACCGTGCCTTAATGCAACGCGACCATATCAAAAAATGATAGAAATCAGCAATTAATAAATAACAATCAGCACATAATAAATATGAATAGTTGAGAGTGGCTATTGTTTGTAAGTTTACCCTGTTCTGCCAACTTATAAAACATCAACAGCCATTTAACCAATGGTTTATCCAATATCCTGTTGATTAATGCTCTTGCATCCATAATGTTTCTGTGAAAATAATATTTCAGTAATCGTATTAACCATCATTCAAAAAAATATTATTATGAAAAAAAATATTATTATGAAAAGATCAATTTTACTTTTTGTTGCAACCACTATTATTGCAACTATTATTACGCAATCTTCCTTTGCCAAAATATGGCGGATAAACAATCACTCAAATTATGATGGAAGCACACTGTGGGGCGATAATTTTGGCGGCACTGCCGCTTACCCTGTGTTTACACAAATCAACCAGGCCGTTGCTTTTGGCATTGTAAATAATGGGGATACATTGCATGTGGAAGGATCTACGGTAACTTATGTTTTTGCCACCATTACTAAAAAGCTTGTTATCATCGGCACAGGTTATTTCTTAACGGATAATCCCAATACTTCCAACAATGTATTAGAAACTAAACTTGCGAGAATAGTATTTAGTGCCGGTTCAGAGAACTCACAATTAATTGGCGTTGATATGGTAAGTGCCGGTAATAGTTTTGACCGGGATGTTTATATAGATGTAAATGGAATTACTGTGAAGCGGTGCAGGATTGAAGGTCAGGTGGTGCTTGGGTTTCCTCTTTCCGATGTCTATATCCTTCAGAATTTCTTTCCTAATACGGTTGTATCTAATGCAATTAATACAAACGGAAACTCTTTTTTTACACCGCCAACCGATTTGATTTTCAACAATAATATTTGCCAGAAAACCTTTACCTGGGGTACGCCACTTGCCAATCCAACAACACTGTGGCCCATTTTACAATGCAACAATAATGTATTTGATGGCCCGGATAATCTTGCTAACCCCAACCTCGCCTTTTCTACCAGTGAATTCAAAAATAACATCCTGATGCCTACCAATGCCAAAGTGAATATTACAGCCTCAGCAGGAAATGTTTCTTATAATATTGGTACGCTTTCCACTCAATTTGGCACTGCTGATAATAACCTTGTAATTGCAGGCATCTCTGCCATTTTTGTTACCTCTGCCTCTCCGGATGGCGCTTACCAGGTGGCAGATGCATCTGCTGCAGATAACTCAGGCTCGGATGGCACAGACCGCGGCGCTTTTGGAGGCTTGGCTGTAATCAGCCGTTACACACTTTCAGGGCTTGCAGCTATTCCGGTAGTTTATGAAATTACTTCACCGGGCGCTACCTCCACTACATTGCCTGTAACTATTAAAGCAAGAACTATAAAATAAATTATTATGAAACATTTTATAACTCTTTTCATTGGCATAGGATGGTGTCTTGCTTCCCGGTGCCAGAATGTAGTGCAGGGTGAATATTTTATAGATACTGATTTAGGCTATGGCAATAATACATTGATCAATTTCACTCCTGTGGCTGATGGGACATTTCCTCTGTCCATTGATCTGACCAGTATGCAGCCCGGATATCACAAATTATATATTCGTACCAAAGGCAGCGATGGAAATTGGAGCCTGACGGCACGGCGAAACATTGATGTGCCGCTGATCTATTCCAAAACTACCATCACAAGAGGTGAATATTTTATAGATAGCGATCCGGGTTTTGGGAATGGAACGCCTGTTACCGTTTCAGCTTCAGATTCAATAATTCTTCAAAACTTTAATGCGGCTACAGCTTCATTATCCGAAGGCTATCATAAACTCTATGGCCGCTTAATAGATAACACGGGTAAATGGAGCCTCACGTTTCGCCGCAACATAGAAGTGTTCAAGAACGTAGATAATAAAGTACATAAGGTAGAATATTTCTTCAAGACCGACCTTGGCGTAGGAGAGTGTGCTTCTGTAATCTTTGCCACTCCTGCTGCTGATGGCTCGTTCGCATTTGATATTCCAAGGAACAGTATTCCTGCAGGAGCCGATACTTTATTTGTGAGAGTACAGGATGATCTGGACAGTAGATGGTCACTGACCCAATGGAAAGATATGGCAGTAGCCCTGCCGCTTACCTTGCTCGATTTTAAAGTTGCAAGACAAAACACAGCGGCTCTCATTACCTGGCAAACTGCCAATGAAGTGAACACGGCCTATTTTAATGTATTAAGAAGCAGGGATGGTATCCATTTTACCACTATTGAAAGAGTGAAAGCTAAAAATATTTCAAGCTTGCAAAGCGATTATTCCTATACAGATGACCTGACTGGTTTAGCGCCAGGAATAGTTTATTACCGCCTGCAAATGTTGGATCAGGATGGCAGTTATTCATTTAGCCCGATAAGCCATATTACTATTGGTACAGATGAAAGCCAGATGAAGATCTTTCCCAATCCTGCGCACGGCTATTTTGTAATTAGTAATTATGGAATAGTGGATGTGGTCAATGCAGCTATCCTTGTAAAAGATGTATCCGGAAGGATATTGATCAGCCAGAAATTCACTAATGATTCAGAACAAAGGGTAAACATTGCTTCTTTATCCAAAGGAATTTACCTGGTGAGTGTGATTACTAACGGTAATGTGCAAACGAAAAAATTACTGATAGATTAAGTGCTGTAAGGCAGGAAGTGATGGGGTAAGATTTTTGTGGTCAGATTTGCAGTAGCTATGGTGTCGGCGCAATACCAGGATTGTTGCTGTTCAATATCAATTTCCAAACTCCATCGCTTCTTTTTTTCCATACGTTAATATAAGTACCCTTGAAAGTGGTATCAGTAAATGTAAGCGTGTAAATTCCATAGGTGAAGCCAAGGTCTCCTGATTGGGATATTTCGGCTCTTGATGGCCGCCATGTAAGCGTATAAGAAGTATCATTTAAAAGGCTTAAAAAGTCAATGGCTGCCGCCCCTGCCATTGGCTGTTCGTCGGGCCTTAATAGCACGCCTTCATTATCTATATATTCAAGGAATGCTTTTTTCATCCCCGATTGCCTGCTCATATCAGAGAATTCCATGTCTGCATTGAGGATATCTTCAGTAGAAGGTTTATCGGGGCTATGGGGTTGCAGGTTGCAGGAAATAAGAACAGAAGTGATTAAAAGTAATAATACGACTGGATGTATTTTCTTCTGATTTTCCATTATGCGTTATTAAAAAAAAGCGAAAGTATCTTTCAATACCCTCGCTGTTCTGCAGGAAATATCACCCGCATAGATAGGTTGTTACACCTTGAAAAAGATTATACATGCAATTTATCCTTTTTTGCTAACAATTCCTCAATTGTTTCCCGGTATAATTCGTCAGGTATGCAGCAATCTACCGGGCATACTGCGGCACATTGCGGCTCTTCGTGAAACCCCTGGCATTCCGTACATTTATCCGGAACTATATAGTATATATCTGTTGCAATAGGAGGGTTCCGTTGGTCAGATTCCATTACGGTTCCATCCATTAAAGTAACAGGGCCTTTTACAGTTGTACCATCTTCTAAAGCCCATTCAACGCCGCCTTCATAAATTGCATTGTTGGGACATTCCGGTTCGCAGGCGCCACAGTTAATACATTCATCAGTTATTTTTATAGCCATAATTAAATTGTGTTAAGCAATTTTCGCAGACATCAATTATTTACGAATTTTGCTGTTAGAATATAACACAAATATAAAGAGATAATTTTACCCTGATGAATCTTGAAGAAAGAATTACCTTATTAGTAAAGCTCGGCAACTATTTAACTTCGAAAAATGACCGGCTAAATGCAGTAAAGCATAAAGCCTTTGAAAAAAATAAATGGTTTATCGAAGATTTTATCAATTTCTCTTTTGACAATATTACAGCCGGATACCTTGCTCCTTCCAGGTTAAATGATTGGATACATCATTACCATATTGATGATAATATTGAGCCACGGAAGATCGGAATGGTAATGGCAGGCAATATTCCTCTTGTTGGCTTTCATGATTTTTTATGCGCTTTTATTACAGGCCATCATCAATCAATTAAACTTTCAGATAAAGATGATGTGCTGTTAAAGCATCTGATTGATAAGCTTTGCGAATGGAACCCGAAAGTGGGTAACATAGTAAAGATCGAGGATATGCTGAAAGATTGTGATGCTTATATCGCTACAGGAAGCAATAATTCAGCGAGGTATTTTAAATACTATTTTGGAAGATACCCTTCTGTTATCAGGAGTAATAAAACCTCTGTGGCTATCTTATCTGGAAATGAAACCTACGGCCAGCTTAGTTCTTTGGCTGATGATGTATATACCTATTTTGGGCTTGGCTGCAGGAATGTTACAAAAATATTTGCCCCGGAAGGATATGACTTTATGATGTTGCTCAATGCTTTTAAAAAATACAATCACCTGGCAGAGTTTACAAAATATAAGAATAACTATGATTATAATCTTGCCTTGCTCATTATGAACAATAAATATTACATGTCTAATGAGAGCATTGTATTAACGGAAAGTGAAAATATATTTTCTCCCGTAAGTGTGCTTCATTACTCTTTCTATAAAGATAAAGAAGCGCTTAAAGAAGAATTAAAAGCAAATGAAAATATACAATGCATTGTTAGTGATGATGATGGCATTTCTTTTGGAAATACACAAAAGCCGGGCCTGTGTGATTATGCGGACGGTGTAGATACGATGCAGTTTCTATTGTCTTTATGACTTCTCTTAATTAAATATAAATATCTTTTTAATTTATTGTTAAAGGTAAACAAGCGGTAAAAAATATTATAGCTGATGGTTTAATTTTATTTCTGAGGCATGTATTTTGAGAGGTCAGTTCATAAATAGTTTTATTAAATCCATTTGAACTTTTTACAATAAAAATTACCATAAATGAAAACAAAGAACATCCTATTTACAGTATTGATAAGCGCTGTTACTACTATGGCTGTTATTTTTGGCTACAATGAATTTCAGCATAACAATAACAATCCCAATTTTCAGGGAATAAATATTCCTTCTAATTATAAGTATGCAGGTTTTTTTGATAGCGGCAATAATGCCGCAGGCGGCCCTGTTGATTTTACGCAAGCGGCCGCTGCTGCGATTCCTACTGTAGTGCACATCAAAACCAAAACCAATGCAAAGGTGGTGAACAATAATCTTCCGCAACAAAGAAATCCTTTTTCCGATCTGTTTGGAGATGATCTGTTAGATCAGCTTTTTGGAAACCAGGGTGGTGGCCGTCAACAACGCATTATACCTGAAAGAGCTATGGGGTCAGGTGTTATTATCAGTAATGATGGATATATCGTTACCAACAACCATGTAGTGGCAGGAGCTGATGAAGTGACAGTGACATTAAGTGACAGAAAGACCTATACAGCAAAGGTAATAGGCGCAGATCCTTCTTACGATCTGGCAGTAATAAAAATTGATGCAAAGAATTTACCATTCATGCTTTATGGAAATTCATCTGATACGCAAATCGGGCAATGGGTTCTGGCAATTGGTTATCCTCTTTATTTAGATGCTACTGTTACGGCAGGTATTATTAGCGCAAAGGCAAGATCGCTCGGCTTAAACAGGGATAAAACAGGCGGAAGAGAAATGGCAGTAGAGTCGTTCCTGCAAACAGATGCAGCCGTAAATCCCGGCAACAGTGGCGGCGCCCTGATCAACACCAGCGGTCAATTGATTGGTATTAATGCCGCCATCGCTTCTCAAACAGGATATTATAGCGGTTACTCTTATGCTATACCAGTCAACATTGTAAAAAAAGTAGTGAATGATCTGATAAAATATGGCAGTGTACAAAGAGGTTTCTTAGGCGCACGGTTTATGGATGCAGGCCTTATGAGCGACGAGCAAAAGAAAGCACAGAAAGTTCCTTTAAATGTAGATGGTATCTATATTACTGACCTTACTAAAGATGGCGGTGCCATGGCGGCAGGTATAAAACCAGGCGACATTATCAGGAAAATTAACGGGATAAATGTTACTGTAGGTTCAGAACTGCAGGAGCAGCTAAGTAATTTTAGGCCCGGCGATAAAGTGAAGGTAACCTATAGCCGCAATGGCTCTGAGAAAACCGTAGAAGTTACCCTGAAAAACAGTGCAGGCAATTATGATATTGTGAAGCCCACTGCAATGATAGATAAGCTTGGGGCAGAGCTTGAAACGTTGGATCCTAAAAAGGCAAAAGATTTAGGCCTGAATGGTGGGGTAGTGGTAAAGAAGATAAATGACGGCGCTCTCAACGATCAGACACGGATGCGTGATGGTTTTATTATTACCAAGGTAAATGGAAAAGAGGTGAAAACTTTGGATGATCTGAAGAACCAAATTGGCTCACAATCCGATGTAACTATTTCAGGATTTTACCCTGGCTATAACGAACCTTTCGAGTATCCTTTATCTCTTGATAATAGTCCGGAGTAATTAAATCGTATCATTTAATAATGAATTTTGGAACGGCTGCCTGTTGGTGGCTGTTTTTGCCGTAGGGACAGGTCGCGTAGGGACAGGTCGCGACCTGTCCCTACGCGACCTGTCCCTACTTTTGTAAAAAAATACTATCGTATGCAAATAACACTTGATAATAAGTTAAAGAAATTAATAGTGATCGGCGACAGATTACTAATAAAGCCTACCCGCCCGGATGAACGAACGGCAAGCGGGCTTTACCTGCCGCCCGGAGTACAGGAAAAAGAAAAAGTACAGCAGGGGCATGTAATCAAGGCAGGGCCTGGCTATGCCATTCCCATACCGGTTGAAGATGAACCCTGGAAGGGTGAGGAAGAAAAAGTAAAGTATGTGCCACTACAGGCCAGGGAAGGCGATTTGGCTATCTTTCTGCTAAGTGGCGCTACCGAGGTAATATACGAAGGAGATAAATATTTTATCGTGCCGCAAAGCGCTATCCTTATGCTGGAAAGGGAAGAAGATCTATTATAATAGTGTCTCTATCCATCATCTGTAATTCTTATTTTTGAAAATATAGAAATGGGAAAATCTTTTGAAACCCGTATTGTCAATTATTCTATCAATTCTTTATTCTTAAAAAGAAAAGTTCGTGTTGATTTTTATTGGCCGCCAGGCGGAATAGATATTAATGAAATAAGGCTTTTATTGATCAATGACGGGCAGGATCTGCTTACCATGAATTTTGATACGATCCTTAATTCACTTTATGCAGAGAAACAAATTTTACCGTTATTGTGCGTGGGAATCCATTGTGGCGGAGACCGGAAGGATGAATATGGAACCATTGGTGTTTTAAATGATAAAGGCCAGGGATCCAAAGCGAAGTCATACTCCCGTTTTATTTTAGAAGAGTTGATCCCTTTTATCAGTGAAGAATATAGTATCACATCTTTTAAGGAAAAATCTTTTTGTGGCTTTTCTTTAGGCGGTTTAAGCGCTTTGGATATTGTTTGGGATCATGCGAAAGAATTTTCAAAAGTTGGCGTATTCAGCGGTTCATTATGGTGGCGCACCTTATCTCAGGATGACCCTGAATTCACAGAGGAAAAGCATCGTATCATGCATAACAAGGTCAGAAATGGAAACTATTATCCCTGGCTGAAATTTTTCTTTGAGGCAGGCACACAAGATGAAACCTCTGATAGAAATAACAATGGAATTATTGATTCTATTGATGATACGCTTTCACTGATTGATGAATTGGTACAAAAAGGTTATGATCGTACAACTGATATTCACTACATGGAGATAAGAAATGGCAAACACGATGTAACTACCTGGGGCCGTGCGTTTCCTGATTTTTTAAAATGGGGATGGGGGAAATAAAGCTTATTAATTATGAAATACCCGTTCCTTCGGGAAGTACCTTTTTTAATTTGAATTCCACATCATAATTATATTTTGCGGCGCTATCTTCATGAGGTTTCTAAGGCTGTAATGAATTAATTTCGCAGGAATTATGAAATCGGGTTTTGTAAATATTTTTGGTAAGCCTAATGCAGGTAAAAGTACCTTGCTCAATGCATTGATGGGTGAGAAGCTTGCTATTGTATCTCCTAAAGTACAGACTACCCGGCATCGCATCAAAGGAATATTAAATGATAAGGATTATCAAATTATTTTTTCAGATACTCCAGGTATCATAGAACCTAAATATAAGCTTCATGAAAAAATGATGGAGGCGGTAAAAAGTAGCCTTGAAGATGCTGATGTAGCCTTGCTTATTGTTGATATCAAAGATGATCTGGCTGAAGCTGACCAAACGTTTTCATCGCTTTCTTTAAAAGTACCGGCGATACTGGTGCTTAATAAAACTGATATTGCCAGCAAGGAAATAATTGATAAAGCTGTTAATTTTTTTTCTGGTAAACCTTATTGTAAAAAGGTGATTGAAATTTCTGCATTAAAAAATAAAGGAATTAAGGAATTGCTGGGTACTATTATTTCGTTGCTGCCGGAAGGAGAGCCTTTTTATGAAGACGATAACCTCAGCGACCTGCCTATGAAATTTTTTGTAGGCGAACTGATCAGGGAAAAAATATTTTACCTGTACCAGGATGAGATTCCTTATCATGCTACGGTGCTGGTTCAGGAGTTTAAGGAAAAGCACACGCTTACTAAGATAACAGCGGATATTATTTTGCAAAGAGAAACCCAGAAAGGGATCATATTAGGCGAAGGAGGAAAGATGATCAAACAATTGGGAACACTTGCCAGAAAGGATATCGAAGAGTTTATAGGCAGAAAGGTATTTCTTGAACTGTTTGTAAAAGTGAGGCCGCGATGGCGCGATAATGAAATATATTTACGTGAATATGGATATTGAGTGGTGTGAATGGTGAATGAAGAAATAGATAGTTAGCATTGAGGGTTTAGATTTGTTTAGAAGGTTTAGGAGTTTAGCTTTGGTTTTTAGCGTTTGGTTTAAATAATTATGAAATAAAATTACAGAAAGATGAATTCGTTTGGAAGAAAATTGAGAGTACAGATTTTTGGCCAGTCACATGGCGAATATGTAGGCATTACTATTGATGGGTGTCCGCCTGGTGTGCCCATTAAGCCGGAAGATTTTAAAGAAGATATTGACAGGAGAAAGCCTGGGGCAAAAGGCACTACCCCCCGCAAAGAAGACGACATACCTGAAATAATCAGTGGTGTCTTTAATGATAAAAGTTCAGGTGCACCGCTTACCATTTTATTTAAAAACAATAATACCCGAAGTGGTGATTATGAAAAACAGAGAGCAGTGCCGAGGCCGGGGCATGCCGATTTTGTAGCGCATAAAAAGTTCAAAGGCTTTGAAGATTTCCGTGGTGGCGGTCATTTCAGCGGAAGGCTTACTGTGGCTTTGGTTGCGGCAGGCGTAGTTGCGAAGAAAATATTAGGATCACTATCGCCTGATAAAAAAATAAATATTCATTCTTCTATTGTAGAAATTGGCGGTGAAAAGAATTTGGAAAAAGGTTTGCAAAATGCTATTGACGCAAAAGATTCAGTAGGCGGAATTGTAGAGTGTAAGGTTTCTAATTTATCTATCGGCCTTGGCGAGCCTTTTTTTGATTCTGTAGAATCTTTAATAAGCCATGCTGTATTTTCTATTCCTGCTGTTAAAGGGATCGAGTTCGGGGCGGGCTTTGCTGCAGCCAGAATGTTTGGCAGCGAGCACAATGATTCCATCATCAATGCTGATGGAACTACGGCTACTAATAATGCCGGCGGGATAGTAGGAGGTATTACCAATGGCAATGAACTGGTGTTTCGTATCGTGGTAAAACCAACTTCCTCTACTCCCAAAGAACAACAAACGCTCAATGTGGAAAGTGGTAAAGTAGAACCTTTTTCTGTAAAAGGCCGGCATGACCTTTGCATAGCCCTGAGAGTTCCGGTGGTGTTGGAAGCCGTTACAGCAGTGGTTTTGGCAGATCTGTTTTTAACCAATCAATGAACATATTACTTATTGAAATAAACATCTTCAATAAAAAAGAATTCAGGAGATTTATTAGCAGCAATACTTATTGATAAAACATCAAATTGAATCAGTTTCCATTCAGGGTTGAGATAAATATATTCTTCCGATGCATTGATGAGGTTTTCCATTTTCTTTTTAGTAACATCTTCTTCAGGGTAACCAAACTTCCTGGTTCTTCTTGTTTTTACTTCTATAAAATGCAAAGCGCCATTCAATGAAGCAATGAAATCAACCTCCCAATGGCTGTGCCGCCAGTTTTGATGAAGAATGGTGAAGCCTTTCTTTAAAAGATATTCTGCTGCCATCTTCTCACCAATAAGGCCGGTATGATTGTGATGCGCCAAGAATAAGAAATATAAGTTAAACGATAAGCGCGATGAAATTATTTAAGTGATATACTTAAATCAAAACATTCTCAAATCAGCTTGCAATGGCCGTCTTTGCAGAAGGCCTTGATATGATGTAATAGCTACCAAAAAGAATAGCGGAAAAAATAAAAGTGGCTGCTACGCTCCATGGATAAAAAGGTAATCCATCTGCATAACACAAAAGCAGTCCATCGAATGTTTTAGGCCTTGATAAACCTGCTAAAGGAGAGGAACTGGCCCATACTAAGAAATTAGAAATAAGGAAATAAGCCGTTGGCGCAGCTAAAGAACTTAATACAATACTTTTTACATTGAAATTTTTAATGAAAAAACCAAAGACAGTAAGGCCTGCAAATAAAATATAGTTAGTTACCTGTCCCTCATAAAATCCTGGAATAGTACTGATGCCATTTACATATAATAACTCATACAACCCATCTGAAACGAACATCGCCAGGACAGGTAACAGAAAAGCGAACTTTTTACTTTTGATGATAGCGCCTCCGAAAATAGCCATAGCAATTTGCGGGGCAAAACCATACGGACGGCCGGGCATGATTCTATAAAGAGAAGCAATAAGGATTAGTAAAATAAAACTGATTATTATTTTCCTGTCTATTTTCATTGTGTTTTTTTACAAATGTAATAAAATTAAAGATCACATAAGCTACCTCATCTTTGCGTCTTAAGGAAAAATATATCCACTATTTTCTCTGTGCCAACTGTTCCTCTCCAATTATTTGCTTTATAGCCTTTACGGTTTCATTTACATAAATATCTGTACCAATAGACTTCAGGAATTGTACCTGACGTGATATTTTAGTTGTGTCTCCGGCAATAGAAAGCGAATCACTGTACAGGCTTTTTGTATTCAATGCAACCGGCAATTTTGAAAAGCTATCTAATTTCTTAGAGGCTTCCTTTATGGCTTTTTGCATCTCTTTGTATTTATTAATATTCAAAGGGGTTTCTTCATTGCGGTATTTATCCAGCAATGCAACCTCATCTTTTATTCCTTTAAAATCTTCATTTTTACTTACGTCGTTATTTACGCTTGTCACTACGGATGAATAGCTGTATCCCGGATCCCACAGGCTATAGGCCGCCTTTGGAATTTCATCCCAGTGCAATGCATCGGGATTATCTTTCTCACGCAATTTTACATTCTCAAGCCTGTCTGGTATAACAATATCGGGTACTACACCTCTAAGCTGGGTAGCGCCTCCGTTTATCCGGTAGAATTTCCTGAAGGTAAGTTTTACATCGCCAAGCCCCTCTGTGGGACGATTGAAGAAAGGATTTTCGGCTTGTGGATCGAGCGAAACGCTTCTTTGTACAGTTCCCTTACCATAAGTGGAAGAACTGCCTATAATGATTCCTCTGTGATAATCCTGTATAGCTGCCGCAAAAATTTCAGATGCAGAAGCGCTTAATTCATCTACCATTACCGCCAGCGGCCCGGTATATAATACTTCCTTATTTTTATCTGATAAAACACTGGCTGCACCATCGCGTCCTTTTACCTGCACTACCGGCCCTTCCTTAATAAATAAGCCCACCATATCTACTACATCAGTTAGAGAACCTCCGCCGTTTCCTCTCAGGTCAATAACAATACCTTCTACTTTGGCTTCTTTTAATTTTTCAACTTCCTTCGCAACATCAGTAGCAGACCTTCTTGCAGAAGGGTCATCAAAGTTGGCATAAAATTCAGGTAAGTAAATATATCCGATCTTATGAGCGCCATCATTGATAATGGCGCTTCTTGCAAAAGTATCTTCGAGAGAAATTTTATCTCTTAAAAGGGAAACAACTTTTATGCTTCCATCTGCCTTTTTGAGAGTGAGCCTTACTTCAGAACCTCTCTTTTCACCTCTTATCAGTTTCACTGCATCAGTGAGCGAGTAGCCGGTAACATCTACAGGAGTGGCAGCGCCTTCGCCTACTTTAAGGATTTCATCTTCGGGTGTTATCTCTCCTGACTTCCATGCAGGCATGCCGGTGATAAGGCTTGCAATGGTGATCTTCCCGTCTTTTTCCTGCAGTTGCGCGCCTATACCATAAAAAGTGCCGCTTAGCATTTCGTCAAAAGTTCTTTTATCGGGTGGCGCAAAATAGGTGGTATGCGGGTCCATGCTGCTGGTGATGGCATTTACAAACCCGCTGAATAATTCATCCGTTGAGTTATGATTCTTTAATGTTTGAAAGTACCGGTTCATCTGGCGTGAGATAATAGCCACAGCTTCATTCTGAAGCGTGGAATCCGGTTTGTAAGCAGAATCCTTCTTTAAGTAATGTTCCCTTTCTTCCTGCAGATCTACTAATCTTCCCAATACAAGATATTTCAGGCGTTTCCTGCCATAGTCTTCTCTCTCAGCAAGGGTTACAGGATATTTTCTTTTATCGCCATCAGTTTGTAACGATTCATCTTTTGAGAAATCAAAATGTGTTTTTAAAATTTTAGCATAGCTGTTTGCCACTTCATCAATTCTTTTCAGATACACATCAGCTATTGCGTAGAAAGATTCTAAAGGTGCACCATGAATTTCATCATCTATACTGTTTTTATACCTGTTAAAAAAATCTATGTCTTTTTGTAAAAAAATGTATTTGTCGGGATCAAGGTCTTCAACAAATTTCTTTAATACTTCTTGTGAGAAATCATCATCTATTTTTTTAGGATTATAATGTCCTTGCTCCAATACGATCCCAACATTCCGCAATATTTTCTGATACTTTGCCTTGGGGTCATCATTTTGTTTATCACTCTTTCCCATAACTCCATAGCCAATGAATAAGCCACTTAATATCAGAATAATAAGTACGGGAATAAATTTTTTGCTCATAATAAAACTGATTATTGGGTTCATAAGTAAAAGTAACAGAAATTAGATTCGTACTTTAAATGTAAGCTATTGAATTAACAAAGGTTTTATAAAAAGTATAGACGGTTTTAATATAAAAAATATTGTCTGTCTAAAATAAAAAACCCACTGTTAAGTGGGTTTAAGGGTGGATGATGGGGCTCGAACCCACGACCCTCAGAATCACAATCTGATGCTCTGACCAACTGAGCTACAACCACCGTTTTGAGGGAGCAAATTTAGTTAAAAATTTCACTAAAAAACAAAAGCATTTTCTTTTACGATGGTAAATTGATTTTCTTTTCAACCTGAGGCGATGCTTTCAACCACAGGCAGATAATAATTTTAGTTTATTGGTTTTCCGTTGGCTCTAATTTAAATACCATTCATCTATAATTAGAAAATGCTACCAGTTAATTGAATGTATTTTTGCCCGCAGAATATTTTAAATAGTTACAAATGAAAATGAAATTTTTATACACGATGTTTGTTTTGATACTAACTGTCGGTACTGTAGCTGCCCAATATCCACGCAGTGGCGGCGCTCCCAGAACCGGAAGAGCCAATATGAACATGGGGCATTTTTATGGAAAAGTCATTGATGGCAATACCAATAAACCTTTGGAAGCAGCTTCTGTACAGCTTACCCGGAATACAATGGATACCGTGACCAGGCAGCCTAAAAGTATCATCGTCGCTGCCATGCTTACCAGTAAAAAAGGAGAGTTCAGTATAGATAAATTACCGGTGTTTGGAAAGTACCGGTTAACTATCAGCGCTGTGGGGCACGCTACTTTTGATGAATCCATTTCTTTCGATTTAAAACCGGGAGGAGACATGAGCCAAATGATGAACGCGATAGACAAAGACCTGGGAAACATTAAAATGCTACCTGCCGCTAAAGAACTGGCGGCAGTGACAGTGACTGCCAATAAAAGCATGATGCAAATGAATATAGATCGTAAAGTTTTTAATGTGGACAAAAGCTTAACCAGCGTAGGGGGCACGGCCGTGGATGTAATGCGAAATGTACCTTCAGTTAGTGTGGATATTGACGGCAACGTGACCCTGAGAAATAAATCTCCACAGATATTTATTGATGGAAGGCCTACCACGCTTACCCTGGAAGAAATTGCTGCAGATGAAATTGAAAGTATCGAGATCATTACCAATCCTTCAGCTAAGTTTGATGCATCGGGTGGGGGAGCAGGTATTCTTAATATAGTAATGAAGAAAAACAGGAAACCGGGTTATAATGGAAACCTGCGTGCAGGTACAGATACAAGGCTTGGAAGTAATTTGGGAGGCAACTTAAACATTAGGCAAGGCAAAGTAAATTTCTTCGCAAGCGGTAATTATTTCCATTTTAAATCAAAGGGCGCTACAACTAACAATCGTACTGATAACGTAAACGGTACCACCTCATCTCTTTTTCAAAAAAGCAATCCTGTCAGAGATGGGCGAATGGCTTCGGGGAATATAGGTTTTGATTACTTTGTAGATAACAGAAATACTTTTACAGTTTCAGGTGGTGTCAGAAGCGGAAGATTTAATAATAATGATCTGATCCATATCCTGAGAGACACTACGTTTGGCTCTGTTACTACACATGATGTAGGCACCAGCAATACGGGAGGCAGATTCAATTGGGATAATTATAATGGTAAACTGAGTTTCAAACATAATTTTGCAAAACCTAATAAAGATATTACTGCAGATGTAAATTACGACAGAAGTAAAAATTCTAATCAACAAGATGTAGCTACTCAATACTTTAACCCCGACAATTCCCACAAAGGGCCTTTGGCAGAGCAAAGAACTTTAGGAAATGGCATCAGCGATAATCTTACTATACAGACCGATTATACCAATCCCATTACCGACAGAATAAAACTGGAAGCGGGTTTAAGGGGAGCTGTCAGGAACTCAAACAGTAGTAATCAAAATTTGATTTTTGATGCTTCTACTAATAAATATAAAACAGTGCCCGCTCTGAACAGTAAGTATAAATACAAGGACCAGGTATATGCTGGTTATGTAACCTTTTCGCAAAAAATAAATGATTTCACTTACCAGTTGGGAGGCCGTATAGAAAGCTCTAAATATGCCGGAGAGCTGATTGATTCTAATCAGACGTTTAGCAATTCATTTCCACTGAGTTTCTTTCCAAGTGTTTTCTTAACACAAAAAATAAATGACAAGCAGGATATACAATTGAATTATTCAAGAAAAATTAACAGGCCTAATTTCTTTCAGTTGATTCCGTATTATGATTTTACTGATCCTCTGAACATAAGCCGTGGTAATGCTTCGCTTATACCTGAGTTTACTAATTTGGTAGAGCTCTCCTATAATTTGAATTTTAAGAATGGAAATAATATTATCGCAACAGCCTATTATAGAGGTACTAATAATTTGATCTCCCGTTACCAATACTGGGACAAAAATCCTAACCCGGCCTATAATGATTCTGTTTTCATTTCTTCTTTTGTGAATGCCAATAGTTCTGAGGCTTATGGGCTTGAAATTACTTCTATGAATACTATTGCTCCCTGGTGGACTTTAACTTCCAATGTGAACTTTTACGATTCGAAGATCAATGGAAATAATCTTGAGAGCAGTTTGAATAACGAAAAGATAAGTTGGTTCGGAAAGATAAACAGCACTTTTATTTTACCCCAAAATATTTCTTTCCAGTTAACCGGTGATTATACCAGCAAAACCATTTTACCTCCCGGCAGGGGAGGCGATGGCGGCAGCCATTGGGGAGGAGGAAACCTTTCCACAGCCAATGGTTATTCATTGCCTGTTTATGGAATAGATGCAGCGGTAAAAAAAGATTTTCTTAAAGACAGGTCACTTTCTCTTTCTTTAAGTGTTAATGACATCTTCCGGACAAGGATAACCAAGATCCATTCTGAATCTACCCTCACCGATAAAGTATTTTCAGTGCAGGATATTGAAAGGCAAAGAGACCCTCAAAAAGTAAGATTAAATCTGAGCTGGCGTTTTGGAAAGACAGATATTTCACTATTCAAACGCAAAAACATGAGAGAGGATCAAAGCGGCCAGGATATGCCTCCTGCAATGGGACAATAGGTGTATTCAAATTTCTGCATTGTTGCCCTGCTTGTGGTATAGTAGGCTCAATTGAAAATTGTTCATTGCTGTTGACTCACGGCCTGGCCTTCTATGCCGGTCGCTTTGTCCATTACCCATTGTAAAGTATCTTTGCGCGCTTTAAAATAGTTTTTATATAAAAATAAGATATGGCATTACGTGCAGGGATTGTAGGACTACCTAATGTGGGAAAATCAACTTTATTTAATGCGGTCAGCAATAGCGCCAAGGCCCAGGCCAGTAATTATCGCTTTTGTACTATTGAGCCCAATGTGGGATTAGTAAATGTGCCTGATAAAAGGCTTGATGCGCTTGCAGAATTAGTAAAGCCTGACAGGACTGTGCCTACGCAAATTGAGATTGTGGATATTGCCGGCCTCGTAAAAGGCGCCAGTAAAGGTGAAGGGCTTGGCAATAAATTTTTAGCAAATATCAGGGAGGTAGATGCTATCATTCATGTGATACGGTGTTTTGAAGATGAAAATATATTAAGAGAAGAAGGAGCTATCAATCCCATAAGCGATAAAGAAATTATTGAAACCGAATTACAGTTAAAAGACCTTGAAAGTATAGAAAAGAAATTATCACGTGTAGAAAAAATGGTAAAGACCGGCGATGTGAAAATTAAAACAGAATATGAAATATTAAGGAGATGTAAAGCGCACCTGGAACAAGGGAAAAACATTCTTTCACTTGATATTTCGAAAGAAGACAAACAGGTAATTGCTGAAAATTTTCTTTTGACGGATAAACCGGTTTTGTATGTGGCTAATGTAGATGAAGCATCCATGCACACGGGTAATAAATATTCTGATCAATTGGTAGCTGCTGCCAAAGCTGAAGGCGCACAGGTAATTGTGATGACCAATGCGATAGAAGCCCAGATCGCTGAATTTGAAAATCCGGACGACAAGCAAATGTTCATGGACGAATATAAAATGGAAGAGCCTGCATTAGATCGCCTGATCCATACTGCTTATCAGCTTTTAAACTTATCTACTTATTTTACAGCAGGCGTGCAGGAAGTAAGGGCATGGACCATTCACAAAGGATGGAAAGCCCCGCAAGCTGCCGGTGTGATTCACAGCGATTTTGAAAAAGGCTTCATTAAAGCTGAGGTAATTTCTTACAATGATTTTGTACAATATAAGTCAGAGGCCGCATGCCGGGAAAATGGAAAGTTGCGCATTGAAGGAAAAGAATACGTAGTGCAGGATGGGGATGTGATGCACTTTAGGTTTAATGTATAACAAAGGTCAACTGGCGGCTTTCGGCCCCGAGCCTGATGTTGTGTTTTTTTGTACTGTGATACCTTTGAAAAAGACAAAGAGGGTTATTGCAAAAAATGCCAGGCCTGCAATGATTAAATAAAAACCGGTTTCATTTTGCTGTAAGATAGTAAAAGAGCTGCATAGTAAAATATCAAAAGATTTTAAAGTAATGCCGGCAGCTAAAATCATTGCAGACGTCATACCCAGGAAAATTATTTTTACTTCAAAAAGGATGTTCCTTAAAACCGGCATTAATAAAAATCCTGCAATAAACATATTGAAATGCATCAACCGGTTAAAGGGTTTATTAATTACTGCATAATCAATAGAATGTGGCAGCATCCAAAAAATAAGCGAGGTAGAAATAAATATCAGAATTGCAATTCCCCCGAACGTATCACGGATTGATAACTTCCGGAAGGAAGCGCCTGTAATAAGCCCCAGCAGGATCATTGCCGGTAATTGCAGCAGTTGGTGCCTGGGCATTGTTTCAGAAAACCAATCATTCATCGGAAAAGAAATCAGAACAAATAGAACGGGAACGATCAGCAAAACGATTATATGGTATTTTCCTGTAAGCATGAATAGATCTGTCGTACAATTACATCGTTGCTGTCCCTTGCAGGATCAAAGATCTTTATAATTTTATTTTCCGGAGAAATAAGAAAAAGATAGATAGAATGATTGATAATGCCGGTGGAGGGCACTGCATATTTCCATATCCCCACCCTGGTCAGGTATTGATTAAATTCCTGGTTGCTGACTTTATAGGGCAGCGCAAATGTCCAGCCGTTGATGTCTGTACCAAAATAGCTGCGGTATTTTTTTATCTTTTGGATGTTATCATTTTTTAGATCAAAGCTTAGTGTCAAAAATTCTAATTTCGACGGGATGGTAGAGGAGTCTATTAAATGATAGATTTGCTCTAACTGGTTATTTACTTTATGGCAAACATAAGGGCAATTTAAGTACACAAAATTGGCCAGCATAAATTTGTGTTTATCTTTCAGGTGAAAGGTTTTACCGTTTTGGTTAATCATTGATATGTCGGGAAATGCCCTGGGTATCGTACCAGCTTTATCAAGCGTGTAAGTAAAGACCGTGAAAGCCGAAAATCCTAATGTCCATTTCCAGATTATCGTGATGCAAATGATCAATGTCAGTACCGGTATCAGAACCCTTTTCATTTTTATCCATTTTTGCAGGTACATAAAGGTATTTTCAACTGCGATATTTAAGCGCTTACAACTGTACCGGTTGCATTGGCTACTCTCCTAAAGAGCTTTTTCAATATTGAAAAATACATAATTGTGAGGCCAATGAGAAGCAGGCCGATAAATACCACGGCTATCTGGGCGAGCAAAGCGCCGGTGCTATGAGTGGAACTGATCGGTATGCCGGAATAATCAGAGTATCTTCTTGGAATACTTTTCAATCCGCCCATATAAAACATAGCGATAAAACTGTGGGCGCCAATCACAAAAAGCCAAAAGCCAAGTTTCCCTGTTTTATCCCTTTCCTGTTCTTCTTTTGAATGCGACATGTAAAATAAGAATCCAAGGATGAACAATACCACGCCTGTCAGCATATAGGTATGAAAGTGTGCAGGCACCCACAGTGTGTTATGTAGCACCGTATTGACAGCAATGGTCGAATCCACCACTGCCGAAAAGCCGCCGATAGCCCATCCGGCAATGCCTATCAGGAAGGTCAATGGAATAATTCCCCATTTTATTTTTGAATGATACAATTGTACAATGACGCCAAACATGGTGATGGCTGTGGAAGGAACTGCACTCAGATAAGAGGCGATTTGACCTGCATACTGAAACGGCAGTGGCTGTACGAAATCCATATACAAGTGGTGGAAATAGGCAAAGAGGATAAAAAAGAAAGTGGCATTCCACGCATATACGAGTACTTTATCTGTTTTCCATTTACGGCCTGTAAATTCAGGCAGTAGCGCATACACCCAGCCGACACAGCAATACAAAGTAATATTTACCAACGTATGCCCGAAGAAGAATCCTAAATTTTTTAAGAGTAGCGGATCAAAAGCCAATGTCGGTTCAAAATATTTCAACAGGTAAATAATCATCCAGACTGCCCCCGCCAAAAATGCTATTACGCCTGGAACCAGGCTAATGGTAGTGATGAGTACAATCGGAGGCAGCTCTTTCTGAACTTCTTTTTTACCCAAATACTGCCATCCCAGTAAATTAGTGAACCCTCCATATTCTTTTGCAATCCTGTAAATCAAATGCAGGATGCCAATGAGCCAGGCCACTCCCAGGATGATCAAAGAAATGATCGTGATCAGAGTAGTCCAGGTAGGCCAATTTGCCCCTTTGAAGGGCAACGGGTATAAAAGGTACCATCCGGCGCCGAATCTTCCAATAAGAGTAGCAAAAAATAGTCCTCCGCCGCCTATTATGTTGAGAAAATATACAAGGTATCCAACACCTAAGTTCAGATTAGCATGACGGGTGGCGATCAGGTACCAAAGCGCTGCGAAGGCGATGCTGAATAATGTTCCTGCCATACCCAATCCATGCATCGTCATTAATGCGTAGAATGTATCCATTCCGATTTTTATGTCTTCACCCTGTCTGAGTCTCATCAAAAGGCCAAGTGTGATCAATACGGGAAAAACAACCAAAAAGGTCACACTCCAGATGATGACAAGCTTTCTTTGTTTTTTTATTTCACCAGGTTCTAATTGTATCATAACCATTTTTTTATTTTACATGTATTGTTCCAATCATAAAGGCATGCGCCAGCCCGCAATATTCCAGGCAGAGAATGTGATAATCTCCTAGTTCAGAAAAAGTGTATTGGAGCTCATTATGATATTGAGGCATAGCCTGCGTTTGTGTAATTAAATGCCCTTGGCTATTGTAGATAGCGAAATTGTGGTTGACATCCATTGAAGTAACTACAAATTTTATGTTCTTATTTACGGGCACGTCAATTTCATTATTACCGCTGAATTTGCTGATGTTCTTGTTAAATACTCCTGGCGCCATTTGCCAGGCCCATTGCATGCCCACTACGGTTACTACTTCGTCAGCTTTGTTTTGAAATTCGGGATAGGGCAGCAACCGAAGGGTAATAAATAAAAGAATAATTGCGCAAAGAACAATAGCAAAGAAATATCGCCCCCGCAACTTATATACTTTATGTTTTACTGATACTTTATCTTCTTCTTTAGAAGATGTCGCCATCAGGTAGATGACAACCGCAACTACCAACGCCCCGGCTGCAAAAGAAATAATGGCAGCGGACGTTTGTATGACCAGCAGTGTGATCAATTGATCCATAGTTTAAAATTTTGACTTTTATTTAATCCTTTATGAAATGCACGATTTAAGAAAGCGTCACGCTAAGAATAATTTATCGGGATTGCCTGCGCAATTCCTTTTACTAAACAAACGGGACTTTCTTTTTTGGGTGATTCAATTGAGAGATTTACCACAAATAACCGGAGGTATGCACATTCCGAACAGTCAATTGATAGATTCAAAAAACCATAACAAATGTAAGTATAATTTATAGTTTAAGACAAAAATATCTTTTAATGATCATTCTTAATATAAAATGTTGAGATAAGAATCATTCTAAAACAATAACTTTATCAGGATAAATAATGTTTATATCATGCCAGCAAAGAAGATGCTTTATGAAGAGGTTAACTTTATAGATACTGCAAAAGCCGTATGGAATTATTCTTTGTTTGACGAAGAGGATATAAGGAATTTTAAAAATGGTACACACTATAGCCTTTATAAAAAGTTTGGTTCTCATCCATTAACTGTCTTAAACAGGAAAGGTTATTATTTTTCCGTATGGGCGCCCAATGCAACGTATATAAGCGTTGTGGGTGATTTTAACGATTGGAATATTGATGCTCATCCATTATTTGTGCGGCTCGAAAAATCAGGGATATGGGAGGGATTTATTCCCGATGTAGCGGAATATGAAAATTATAAGTATTATATCGAAGGCTTTGAAGGAGCAAAAATGTTAAAAGGAGATCCTTTTGCCTGTCATTGGGAAACCCGCCCTGCTACTGCATCTAAAACAAAAGACATCAGATATGAATGGGACGATATAACGTGGATGCGTAAACGAAAAAAAAATAATTCTCTTGAAGCTCCCTGGAGTATTTATGAAGTACATCCCGGAAGTTGGATGAAACCTGTTCCTGATGACGAAGACTCTTTCAATTCTTACGAGCAATTGATTACGCTGCTGGTGCCTTATGTAAAGAAGATGGGATTTACTCATGTAGAGCTGATGCCAATAATGGAATTCCCGTATGATGGAAGCTGGGGATACCAGGGCGCTGGTTATTATGCACCCACCTCCCGGTTTGGCAAGCCTGAAGATTTTATGAAATTAATTGAAGCATTTCATCATGAAGATATCGGAGTGATCCTGGATTGGGTGCCATCTCATTTTCCCGGCGATGCGCACGGGCTATTTAAGTTTGATGGTACACACACTTATGAATATGCGGATATGAGAAAAGGTTTTCATCCTGATTGGAATTCTTACATTTTTAATTATGCGCGGGGCGAAGTAAGATCGTTTTTAATAAGTAATGCCCGGTACTGGTTTGATAAGTATCACATTGATGGTATGCGTGTAGATGCGGTTAGCTCTATGCTTCGGCTCGATTATTCAAGAGAAACCGGGGAATGGGAGAGTAATGAGTTTGGCGGAAATGGTAATCTTGAAGCGATTGCTTTTATCAAAGACCTGAATGCAATGGTGTATCGCGATTTTCCTGATGTGCAAATGATAGCAGAAGAAGCTACTGATTGGCCACAGGTTACGGGGCTTACTGTTAATGGCGGCCTGGGCTTTGGGATGAAGTGGATGATGGGATGGATGCATGACACGCTTGATTATTTTCAGATTGATCCTTTATTTAGAAAAGATAGCCAGGATAAATTCAGTTTTAGCATGGCTTATTTTTATGATGAAAATTTTATTCTACCATTAAGTCATGATGAGGTGGTACATGGAAAATCTCCCATGATCTACAAAATGCCCGGCGATGAATGGCAAAAGTTTGCTAACCTGCGATTGTTATATTCCTATATGTACACGCATCCCGGTGGGAAGCTTTTGTTTATGGGAAATGAGTTTGGGCAAACCTCAGAATGGAATTACAGCAAAGAATTAAATTGGAAATTATTGATGTATGAGCCACATAAGAAACTACAGGATTGCATAAGGGATCTTAACAATTTATATACTTCAAATCCGGCCTTATACGAATACCAGTTTGATCCAAAGGGGTTTGAATGGATTGACCTTAACCATCGGGATGAATGTGTGGCAGTGTACAGGCGAAAAGGTAAAAAGAAGAAGGAAGAAATACTGGTTATTTTTAACATGACACCTGTGGAAAGATATGACTGGAAAATATATGCACAAGAGAAAAGCTCCTGGAGACAAATATTTTGCAGCGACGATGAGCAATACTGGGGCACGGGCAAATTCTCTGACCAAGAAATTGGTGTTACGCCTGTGGATAAAAAGAATAAGATGTATGAAATAAAATTGAACCTTCCGGCGTTAAGCGCTGTAGTCCTGCAATAATGGGCATTCTTTTTGCAAAACCTATACTATGAAAAATCTACTCGTCACCTTCAGTTGTTGTCTTTCAGCATACTTTTCATTTTCCCAAAAGGCGGATAGCTCACATTTTTATTTTAATAAAGGATTGGAAGAAAACAATGCAAGGCTATATGCAGTAGCTGCAAAGGATTTTGATAAAGCGATACAGTTAAATCCTGATTATACAGAAGCGTATATTGCTAATGGCAAGGCTAATCTTGAAATGCGAAGAGTCTTTGATGCAGTAGGGAATTTTTCCAAAGCTTATGAATTGGATCCAAAGAATAATGAAGTGATTAAAGAATTGTCTTCTTTGTATTTCAATAACCGCCAATTTCAGAAGGCGATTGAATTTGCGCAGAAATGTAATAATTGCGACAATACAGACAGGGTATTAGGGATGAGCTATTATCATCTTGAAGATTACGGAAAAGCAGTAAAGTATTTACAGCAGGCAACTGCTAAAAATGATAAAGATGCTGAAGCGGCTTATACTTTGGGGCTGACCTATCTTGAGTTGGAGAATGAAAAAGAAGCCATTCCCCAATATCAAAAGGCTATTACTTTAGAGCCTGCCAGGAATGCGTGGATGTATGAATTGGGATTAATTTATTTTAATCAAAATGATTTTAAAAATTCAGTAAAGTATTTTAATATGGCTGCTAACGCAGGATATAATAAAACCAATGATTTCTATGAAAATTATGGATTTGCCCAATTATATACCGGTGATACTGAGAATGGGATGAAGACCTTAAATATACTTCTTGAACGCAAACCCAATAATAAAGAATTGATCAATAATATAGCCCATGCCATGTATGAAACAAAGAAATACAATGAAGCATTGGAATATTTTTCAAAGCTATTAGAACTAAATCCTAAAGATGCCGCTTCTTTATTTATGGCAGGAATGACCTTTCAAAAATTAGGACAGAAAGAAAAAGGCCAGAAGATATGCGATAATGCCATTGCTATGGATCCTTCACTTACCAAATACCGCCAGAAAAAAGAAATGCCAATGGGGCTTTAATTCATCATCAACACATTTACGCTTCGTTGTAAAATATTAAAAGCAATCTCCGACATAAGATTTTCTCTGTCAAGCGTGGGATTTACTTCTGTAATTTCAAAGCAACATATTTTCGGGTTTTGCATTAATTTACTTACCAGGTCTTCAGCTTCCCTTTCCCGCAACCCATTGCTGACGGGTGTTCCGGTTCCTTTTGAAATAGAAGAATCAAGGCAATCCACATCGAAACTTACATAAATATCGGTACAATCATTCAGAAGCTTAGTCAATGCCCTTACTACATTTTCCACACCTTTCTTTCTAAATTCTGCGGTAGTAATTACTTTCATGCCATACTTATCTATCAGGTATTTTTCTTCTTTTTCAAAATCTCTTAATGAAATAAATACAATATCTTCCGGTAAAACTTTGGGTGAAATTTTTCCAAAATTTTTCAACTGGTTCCATTCTTTTTTTGTTTTCTCATCAAGGTCATGCACTTTGCTTTCTTCATTATCCTCACCTATAGAAGCCGATAAAGGCATTCCATGAAGATTACCGGATGGAGTAGTGTAGGGGGTATGTAGATCGGCATGTGCATCAATCCATATTACACCGAGACGGCTTTTAGGTTTTGCAAATTTTATTCCTGCGATGGTGCCGCCGGCCGTGCTATGATCTCCACTAATTACCAGGGGGAAAAAATTATTTTTGAATGTATCACTCACTGCTTTAGATACCCGGTCATACATCGTCAACATGCCGCCGATCCTTTTTGCATAAGGCGATTGGATGGGCTCAAATAGCAATTGGTTTTCTGTTTCTACTTTTTCAGAAGGAAAGTGAACAAAAAAATTACTCATAAAATCAAGCGCCGCAATTTTGATCGCGTCAATGCCAAGACTGGCGCCTCGTGTGCCGGCGCCTATTTCACTTGGTACTTCTATCAATTTAATATTCTTCATATACTATTTTAATAATGACCGTTTTGCACTATGCCCTTCTTCTCTGGCAAGATAAAACTTATATCAAATATTTGCAGCGCTTTAATTCTTTACCATAGATTTTTTGATCTTTTCTATCTCCATCTCTATCCTGCTATTCCATTCATTTTGTTTAGCGGTATCCATGCTATGCTTCGTTTCAAGATCGTATTGTTGTTGCAAGGCTGTATTTTCCTCATAGACTTTATTGAAAATGCTATGCAATACTTTTCTATAATTTTGACTGGTGAATTTTGCTTTTCTTAATTCGCTAACTAATTTTTCAGCGCCAAGCCTCGTGATATCAAAGTGGCGCTGCTCATGCTCTAAGTGATAATCAGAATGAATGTCGGGCCTTTTCCACGAATCGTGCTTGGTAAAGAATGAAAAAACATTTATCGTAATATTAATATTATTGCCATCATTATTCATTGATGAATTGAAAGAAAAGCCGGAAGCAGTCGTAGCGCCCCATTGCGCATTAGCTGGTGAAACTCCCTGGAAGTCTTTCCAGGCCAGCCTTCTGTGAGGGCTATAATAGATTGTATCATTATTAGCTTTATTTTCCTTATTTGCCATAACTATAGTTACACTTATTTCCTGGGAAAAAGCACGGATCGAAAAAAAGATAGAAATTATTAGAGGAATGATATACTTATATTTGAACATGCGGTTGTAACGGATAAAAAATATATTTTACGAATTTCATTTTATTCAATGAGATATTGACTGGATTTATATTTTTTTACATCAATTATAACGATTCATTTTATTTGCAATAATTTTAATAAAAATACCCTGATGACTGAGGCCATTGTTATTACCCCTGTAAAAGATTCGATAGTTACTACCTTAAAAACGATCACCTCTATTTATGAGGCCAGGCCGAAAATTCATCATATAGTTTATAATGATTTCAGTTCTCCCGAAACGCTGCAATTATTGAAGGATCATATCGCTGAATTTAAATTTGAGCTGGTCAATCTTTCTGATAAGATTGACACTCCTTCTCCCAATTATGATTTCGTTTTGCAGGATGGACAGAGAAAGGCATTGCAGGAGCGAAAACATTTAATTGTAGTGGAATCAGATGTAGTAGTGAAGGAAAATACACTTAATGAATTAATAAATTATGCCAACCGGCATGATGACATCGGGATGGTAGGGGCTATTACAGTGGATGAACAGGAAGGCGTAAATTTTCCTTACCTGAAATTTAAGAATAAAGCGATGGAAGTGATTGATACAAAAAGAAGCCTGAGCTTTTGCTGTACCCTCATGTCGCATAGCTTTTTGCAAAGATTTAGTTTTGAAGGATTGGATAAGTCGAAAGACTGGTACGATACGAGCTTATCAAAAAAATCTATTGACCTTGGATTTAAAAATATAATACTTAGGAACGTTACTGTGCTTCACTCGCCACATGGAAGCCGCCCCTGGAAACAATTGAAGTATAAAAACCCTGTAAAGTATTACTTTAATAAACTGGTAAAAGGCAGGGATAAAATTTAGGTGCGCTTTAATAATCCAAAAAACTTTAAGATAGAGTTGTATTTTTTAGAATGTGTTCTCTGAAAACGCAATGGCCCGTTCAGCCGTTCATAGATGAAGTCTTTATGCTTATGATTAATATAGGCTATCATCTTTTTCTTTTGTTCACTGGTCATTCCTTTTCTGCGCGAATGGGTCTTTATCCTGTAATAAAAGCCCACAAAGGGCAGTTTTACTACCTCGCCGCCATTCTTTAATAAAGATATCCAAAACTCCCAATCTTCTCTTTCCCATATTATATTTTCATCAAAGCCCCCGCATTCCTCCCAATCAGATTTACGAAAAATACCGCTTACAAAGATCATGTTATCTCTTGCTAAAAGATCAAGGCTAAACGGCCTTAGCTTCCAGTGGCCTGTCTTACCTTCAAACTTTTCAGCCTCACAATAAACCAATTTCACATCGGGCCGGTTTTCTAAAATGGTTACGGCTTCGGATATGTAGTTAGGTGCAATAAGGTCATCAGCGTCTAAAGGAAGAATGTATTTCCCTTTCGCCAGCCGGATACCATGATTTCTCGCTTTAGATGGCCCTGAATTATTTTGATGAACGGATCTTATATTTTTATGTTCTTCAGCTATTTTCATAGCCACTTCGTGTGAATTATCTTTAGACCCATCATCAACAATGATGATCTCTATATTGGGATAGTCGGATGCTAAAGCAGACTGTATAGCCTCTCTTAAATATTGTCCCTGATTGTAACAAGGAATTATCACACTAACTAAAGGATGTGAATTCATTCTAAAAGATTTTTTGCATCAATTTCCCCGGTGAGCATCTTAGCCCGTTAATTTTGATTTCTTTTTCCCGGAAAAAATTTTCCATAAAACAGGGAAGGTAGTAATAACCACGATCCCTATTATTATTACCTCTAAATGTTGTTTTAAATCAAAATTAAATTGTTTTTGAATGAACCTTTGTAAGAAGTGACCTCCCAGGAGCATGCTGCCCACCCAGAGAATACAACCTATAATATTATAAAAGGAGAATTTTCTTTTGTTCATTTTTACAATCCCTGCTACTATCGGCGCAAAAGTGCGTACAAAAGGGACGAACCGTGCAATAACAATAGCGCTGCCTCCATTTTTTTCATAGAAATCATGCGCCTGCCTGAGGTATTTTTTCTTGAAAAAGAAAGAATCTTTTCTTTCGTATAGAAACGGGCCGCTCTTATATCCAAACCAATAGCCTGCAAAATTGCCCAGGATTCCAGCCGTGGTGATCAGTATCCATAGAATGCCCAGGTCCAGCCATTCATTATGTGAAGGAAAAAGCGCAGCGCTTACGATCTGGTCGCTGTATATCCCTGTTACAAAAAGTAATGCATCTCCGGGTAAAAAAAAGCCAGCAAATAAGCCGGTTTCAGCAAATACAATAAAGATGATCATCCACAAACCACCATTCTCAATATAAAATTGGGGGTTCAGTAAATCTTTAAGATTTAGCCCTAAAAAATACAGCATATCCACGCCACTATAAATTAATTATTAAATAAAAAGCAATCCAGATCAAATAAAGAAACGGGGGCTTTTCAAACGAATCACTATCCAACTATATAAGTAGCGTAAATGATGCCTTGAAATGCATCCAAAGAAACAACAAATATTTTTAAATAAATTAGAATTTCATTATTCCGCTACAAAAGCCAATGCCTTTTGGTCATCAAATTCTCCTTCCCACCTGGCAATTACGCAACTTGCCAAAGCATTCCCGATTACGTTTACCGAAGTGCGTGCCATATCCATCAATTCGTCAATGCCTAAGATGGCCATTACCGGCCACAGCGGCAGTCCGAACGAACCCACAGTACCAATAAGAATAACGAGGGAAGCGCGAGGCACTCCAGCTACACCTTTACTCGTAAGCATTAGCGTAAGCCCCATTATAAACTGTGTTTCTAAAGGCATGTGCATACCGGCAGCCTGTGCTACAAACACACTTGCCAACGACAGGTAAAGAGTAGTGCCATCCAGATTAAAGGTGTAACCGGTAGGCAATACAAATGATACGATCTTACGGGGGACACCAAATTTTTCCATATTCTCCATGGCGATAGGAAGGGCAGATTCTGAACTGGTGGTGGCAAATGCAATAGCAACCGGCTCTGATACTGCTTTAATAAATTGACGAACAGGGATCCGTAAAAAATAAGCAATAGAAAAAAGTACGATTCCCAAAAAGACAAGAAGTGAAGCATATAAGGTAAGAAGTAATTTTAACAACGAATAAAGAATGTCAAGGCCCAGGTGCCCTACAGTAACTGCAATAGCTGCACCCACTCCAAATGGAGCAAAGTGCATGATAATATTGGTAAACTTGAACATTACTTCAGCCAGGCTCTCAGAAAAAAGTAACATAGGCTTACGCTTTTCTTCTTTTACCATTGCAAGCCCTATCCCAAAAATAACGCTGAAAACCACTATCGGCAATACATCGCCATTGTACATTGATTTAATAATATTTTCCGGAAAAATATGAAGAACAATATCCTGCCATGTTTGCGGAACCGTTGTGGGCAATTCTTCGTGAAAGCCGGATGGGATATGAATACCCACGCCTGCCTGCGACAGATTGATCGCAATGAGCCCAATGATCAAGGCAATAGTAGTTACTACCTCAAAATACACAATAGATTTCCATCCCATCCGGCCTACCTGCCTCAGGTCTGAATGGCCTGCAATGCCTACCACCAGCGTAGAAAAAAGTATCGGGGCAATAATAGTTTTTACCATCCGTAAAAATATATTACTAAGAACTTTTAAATTTTTTGCCAACTCAGGAAAGTCCAATCCTATTTCGATGCCTATTACCATACCTGTTAATATCCAGGTAGTGAGCGACTTTTTATAAACAGCAAAAAGCGCGAGTGAAGTAATGAATATCCATCTCAGTACACGTAAAAATGCAGGAGGGATGCTATTAAAATTATAGAGATCAATTAAATGAAAGATTGCGGCAGTAGTGAGTGTAATAAAAATAAGCAGGGCGCTTTTCCTTTTATTCATGTGCATTGGCTAAGTACCAAAACTAATGAATAGAGTTTAAATATTTGCTATGCAAGAAATACATTTGATTGACGGGGATATAAAAAACTCATATCGCATTTAAATTTAAAATTATTCCCCGTACGTCCATTTTAGTAAATCAAATTATATCCTATGCCTCGTTGAAGCACTATTGATTTTATCAAGATTGAAGGTTAGGATTAAAAAAATGCAGAATAATTTTTTCCGATAGAAGAAAGATCATTTCGCATCCGATGTCAGTCCATAATACTGGTTAGCTCTTCTTCTTTGATCCTTTTTCGGAACTGGACTTTGAAGATTTTGATCCTGATTTTTTGGGAACTTTATCGCCTTCTTCTCTTGCTTCTGATAAACCAATGGCAATAGCCTGTTTGGGATCAGTAACTTTTTTACCGCTTCTGCCACTTTTTAATTTTCCTTCATGCATCTCGTGCATTGCTTTTTCTACTTTCTTTTGTGCTGCTTTTGAGTATTTAGCCATGATGTAAGATTTAAAGGATTAGGAATACTGAAATAGTATTAATTATTGTGCCAGATTTTTTGATATATGGATTGGGCTGGTGATTAGCTATGCTATGATTATTATTTACATTAAATTCAATCAATGCTTCCATACATAGAATCGCAAGCGAGACACGCGTGCGATTCTAACTGATTACCCTTTTAAAAAACTCATGGATTTGGCTATAGAAATCTAAAATGACATCACGGAACTGGTAACTTACCAGAAGCAAAGAAACAACTACACAAGGCTATTGGCTTGCACAACAATCAAAGGCCACACATGAGTATCGGCAACTTAACCCCCAATAAATTACATAACAATCAAAAAACAAACACTCAGAGATTATGGAAAAACTATGGGCTGGTATTCAATGAACGTTCAGCCCGGAACGTCAGCCGACGTGAAAAACTAAAGCCGAAGATAAACGCAAAAAGCCAATATTCCCGCCTGACCGGCCGGGCAGGTATTCGTCTGCATATTAACCGGTTTCGTTCAACATGCGGCTTCATTGTTGGTGCTGCGCACCCAACGAAGCCTTAGTTGTTGGCTGCTGGCCATTTATTTTTGTCCTACAAGTTTGACTTTACTTTCTATGAGTTTCTTGTCAATATATGCTTTCAATTCTTCAAAAGTCATATTTTGAGTTTCAGAACTTATTTTGTCCCGAATTTCTCTCATCATTTTTACAGCGTCAAATTTCTTTTCTTTTTTAATCGTCTCCATATTTTATTAAATCTTTTGGGCTACGAATTTCTATCATTGAATACCCAAATCGTAAGTTCACAGAATTGTAGCCTTTAATTCTGTCAAGATTTACGATGTGTCTAAAATTCCAACTTGCTAAAACGTCGACTTTGTTCAATGTCGCCAAAGCTAAGTGTCTGCAAGTTTAATAGCTTCTTCAGTCAAACTAACTCTTTCAAAGTTGTCAGATGGATATTTTAGTAAAAGTTCTCTTACTTGTTTTGGTGCATTTAGCAATTCTAAGTCAAGCAAATTAGAAACTACAAACGTTATTTCGCCTTTCTCAAACCTGTCAAATAGAGGAAGTGTTGCCTCTTTAAATTCTTCGTCAAAATAACCTCCAACTACTGATGTATCTATGTAAATTCTTTGTTTCAATTTGTCTATAATTATTCGTCTTCAAATTTACACTTTTTTCAGTCTGTCTGCTAATGAAATGCTATTTTGTTGAGGTCTGCTTGCATTACAGCCAACGGTTCACGTATTGGCGATGGGCGGGAATTTTAGCACTGAACTTTAATCGAAGAACAGAAGTTGAATTTTGTACTTCCGTTGATACGAAGCCTTTTAGTCAGCCTATTGCCAAACCTGCTGTTGAACTAAACCTACGGTAGCCTTCCGCACTATCCGTAAATTTAGCATTCACAAAAACTTTAAAATATGACAACGAAAAAAAATCGCCGGAAGCCTTAAGGTATAATAAATACCTCAACCGTGCCTGCCCCCGAAGGCTTACGGGGCAGGCATGAAGTTACAGGATTTCAGCAATTGCTTGAGCGTTTTGAACGCAATATTTCCATCCTTGGCAGAAGCAGGCGCACCTTTGACAACTACAGCCGCCACATTGCAGCCATGGCGCTGCACTTTGGCTGC